>TARA_R110001606_G_scaffold399282_1_pt1 | contig 224054 bp, 196 predicted proteins | sample TARA_R110001606 | Tara Oceans TARA_R110001606 (sample SAMEA4398315) | marine metagenome | biome: Polar Biome; feature: [SRF] surface water layer (ENVO:00010504); material: water (ENVO:00002006), including particulate matter (ENVO:01000060) such as... | depth 5 m | reverse complement strand
CCCCGGGCTTTCCCGGGGCCCGTTTTTTTTGATGCCCGTCTGTCCCGACCAGCATTGATCCTCCTGCTATTCCAGGTGTCGTGACCATGCCCGAGTCACTCTATTATTTCCTGCAACAGATACTGAACGGCCTAACGGTCGGCAGTACCTACGCGCTGATCGCAATCGGTTATACGATGGTGTACGGCATCATCGGTATGATCAACTTCGCCCACGGCGAGGTATACATGATCGGCAGCTACATTGCGTTCATCACTATTGCCGCACTTGCGCTGTTCGGCATCGAATACTTGCCGCTGATGATTATCGGCGCGTTCATTGTCAGCATGATCGTCACCAGTGCTTATGGGTACAGCATCGAGCGTGTCGCTTACCGCCCGTTGCGCGGTGGTAACCGACTGATCCCCCTGATCTCCGCAATCGGTATGTCGATCTTTCTGCAAAACCTGGTGCGCCTGGCACAAGGCTCGCGGGACATCGCCATGCCCAGCATGATCACCGGCGGCATCACCATTGGACCGGAAGATGGCTTCGCAGCCACCCTCTCCTACATGCAGATGATCATTTTTGCGGTAACGCTGATCACCATGACTGGCCTGACATTCTTCATCACACGTTCGCGGATGGGGCGTGCCTGCCGCGCCTGCGCCGAAGACCTCAAGATGACCAACCTGCTGGGCATCAACACCAACGGCATCATTGCCCTGACGTTTGTTATCGGCGCAGCCCTTGCAGCAGTTGCAGGCGTTCTGTTGGGCATGTATTACGGTGTGATCAACCCCTATATCGGCTTCATGGCCGGACTTAAGGCGTTCACCGCCGCGGTATTGGGCGGCATCGGCAGCATCCCTGGCGCGGTACTGGGTGGCTTGCTCCTCGGGATTACCGAGGCAATTACCGCAGGCTACTTCAGTAGCGAATACAAGGACGTAGTGGCCTTCAGCCTGTTGATTCTTATTCTGCTCTTCCGCCCTAGCGGCATTCTCGGTCGCCCGGAGGTGGAGAAGGTATGAGGTCACTCAATTTCAAGGCTGCGACTATCTCAGCGGTAGTAGTGGTGGTTCTGACCGCGCTGCTCATGGGTGTCCGTCTGGAGCAAAGCGGGGCTGGCCTGACTGTGACCGGTGCCGACGAGGACGTCATCTGGAAGATTGTCGCCGCCGCCACCTTCCTGTTTTTCTTCAACCTGTTCCGCGAACAGATCAACGGGATATGGCGTTCGATCCCCAGCGTACCCAAAACACCACCCAAGCTTGCCGACCTACGCGAAAAGCCTGCCTTACAACGTCTGTTCTGGTGCTTTGTGATCGCTGCAGCGGTGATCTTTCCATTCATGTCCGACCGCGGCGGCGTTGATCTGGCGACTCTGGTGCTGATCTATATCATGCTTGGCCTGGGTTTGAATATCGTCGTTGGCCTGGCAGGCCTGCTGGACCTGGGTTATGTGGGTTTCTATGCGGTCGGCGCCTATACCTATGCACTGCTGGCGATGTATTTCGGGCTCGGTTTCTGGACCGGCCTGTTTGTAGCTGGCGCCATGGCGGCATTGTTTGGTTTTCTGCTGGGCTTTCCGGTTCTGCGCTTGCGGGGGGATTACCTGGCAATCGTCACCCTGGGTTTTGGCGAGATTATCCGCATCCTGCTCAACAACATGACCTGGCTGACCAATGGCCCCAACGGTATCGGCAGCATTCCCAAGCCAACCCTGTTCGGCCTGGAGTTCAGCCGTCGCGCCAGCGAGGGCATGCAGACATTCCACGAGTTTTTCGGTTTTGAGTACGACTCCAGCCATCGGGTGATTTTTCTCTACCTGTTAGCGTTGGCATTGGTACTGGTGACGTTATATGTGATCAATCGCCTGCTGCGCATGCCGATCGGCCGCGCTTGGGAAGCCCTGCGCGAAGACGAAATCGCCTGCCGCTCGCTGGGCATCAACCCTACCGCCATCAAGCTTAACGCCTTCACCATCGGCGCTACCTTTGCCGGTTTTGCCGGCTGTTTCTTCGCCGCGCGGCAAGGCTTTATCAGCCCCGAATCATTCACGTTCATCGAGTCGGCGATCATTCTGGCAATTGTGGTGCTCGGCGGCATGGGCTCGCAGGTAGGAGTCATTCTTGCAGCGATCATCATGACCATCCTGCCGGAGCTGGCCCGCGAATTTAATGAATACCGCATGCTGCTGTTCGGCTTGATGATGGTACTGATGATGATCTGGCGCCCACAGGGATTGCTACCCATGAAACGGCCGCATATGGAGCTCAAAACATGAATACGATGACTCCACTGCTCGATGTATCAGGCTTGAAAATGCGCTTTGGCGGGCTATTGGCGGTTGATGGTGTGGGCCTGCAGGTCCACGAAAAACAGATCGTGTCGATGATCGGCCCCAACGGTGCCGGCAAGACCACGGTCTTCAACTGTCTGACCGGATTTTACAAGCCCAGTGACGGCAAGATTGTCTTTCGCGGCGAAGAGATCCAAGGGCTGCCTGGCTTCAAGGTCGCGCGCAAGGGCATGATCAGGACCTTCCAGCATGTGCGCCTGTTCAAGGAAATGACCGTCGTCGAAAACCTGATGGTGGCGCAGCATCAGAACATGAATACCAGCATGCTCGCAGGGCTGTTCAAGACGCCCGGCTACAGGCGCAGCGAAAAGGAAGCGCTGGAGCGCGCTGCCTACTGGCTCGAACGGGTAAAACTTCACGAGTTTGCCAATCGTACAGCAAGCACTCTGGCCTACGGCCAGCAGCGCCGCCTGGAAATTGCCCGCTGCATGGTTACCCAGCCGAGCCTGCTGATGCTCGATGAGCCCGCTGCGGGCCTGAACCCCCGTGAAACAGAAGATCTCAAGGAGCTGATCGCCGAGTTGCGCGACAACCACGACCTTACCGTATTGTTGATCGAGCACGACATGAAGCTGGTGATGGATATATCCGACCACATTGTGGTGATCAATCAGGGCTGCCCACTGGCCCAGGGCACACCGGAAGAGATCCGGCTGAATCCTGACGTCATCAAGGCCTATCTTGGCGAAACCTGAGGGTTAATCTGCATGCTGTATATGAAGAATGTATCAACCCACTACGGCAAGATTCAGGCATTGCATGACGTCAGCCTGGAAGTGGAGCGTGGCGAGATTGTTACCCTGATCGGCGCCAATGGTGCTGGCAAGACTACCTTGCTGATGACCCTGTGCGGCGACCCGGCGGCCACTACTGGCAGTATTCGCTATGATGGCGAGGAGCTGACGGGACTGACCACAGCCGAGATCATGCGCAAGGACATCGCCATTGTGCCCGAGGGCCGCCGAGTCTTTTCCCGGCTGACCGTGGAAGAGAACCTGAGCATGGGTGGTTTCTTCACCCATCGGGACGAGTTTCAGGAGCAAATGGATACGACCCTGACGCTGTTTCCGCGGCTCAAGGAGCGCTTCCAGCAGAGGGCGGGCACCATGTCCGGCGGCGAACAGCAAATGCTCGCCATCGGCAGGGCGCTGATGAGCAAACCTAAATTGTTGCTGCTCGACGAACCCTCCCTGGGATTGGCTCCCATCATTATCCAGCAGATATTCGAAATCATCGAACAACTGCGCACCCAGGGCGTTACCATTTTTCTGGTCGAGCAGAACGCCAACCAGGCATTGAAGCTGGCCGATCGTGGATATGTAATGGAGCACGGACACATCGTGACGCAGGACACCGGCGAAGCGCTGCTCAGCGATCCGCAAGTGCGCAGCGCCTATCTTGGTGGCTGACCTGGCAGCCAAATGGCGAGGAGCCTAGGAGGATGGCGAGCCAGTCAGATATCCAGGATAAGCGCAGCCGGCGAAGCTCTCACCGGACGTCAGCAGCCGTGCAGTGTATTGATAGAAATAGCCATTGAGCCGTGAAAAACAGGGCTGCGGGTAAACCCACAGCTCGACCGGCTCTCCTTCAAGGGTACGAAACCCTCGACGCCCATCGGGCAATTGCTCGGTAATGACTGGCTGCCACTCCTCCCCGAGAGTCGTCACCTGCAACCCGGAAGGTGCAATCCGCACCAGCCAGTCCGGTCGCTCCCCCGTCGTCACCCACTGACTCTGTGCTGCAACCGAGTCAGTGCATCCATTTCCCTTCGCACCCATGCGCAGCACGGTATCAGGACGAATACTGTTATCGTCGAGGAGTTGGCCACGTAACTCGACAAAAAGCACGTTCTGGGCAGGCTCAGCCACGCGCTCAAAAAGCGCTCTCAATTCCTCATTTACCCGCAGCGGATGGACAGCGCCGGAGCAGGTTTCGAGCTGCGCACCCTCATCAGTCAGGTACATCTGTCCGCTGGTACGCAGGGACCCTTCACCGCCGGACTGTGGCAGCCAGGCACAGCCTGAAAGGGCAAATAGCGCGAGTGCGGCACTTACTCCGTGCATTGAAAAACGGGAAACGGGCATCAACGGTCCTCGAAATCAATAATAAACAGAAATACTTAGAGGTAACTGGTCACAAAAAGATCAACTGGTGCTAGCCTAGCAGGAGTATCGCCACTACCCTAGCAGCGCCAGTAACCGATAACACTTGAGCACGACTTCCAGGGCACTATGAAAAAACTTATTGCTGTTTCCGCCGTAATCTTCTCCATGGCATTGAGCGCCTGCTCTACTCCTCCACCCGCCCCCGTGGTTGTAGCGCCGCCGCCGCCCTGGGCAGAACCCAGAATAGCCAACCTGACAGCCGTAGCTGAGGCGCAGGGCTTTGAAGTACAGCGTGAAGGGGAGCAGATCAAGTTGATCATTCCCGTCGATGGTACCTTTCATCCCAAGCGCACGCTTCTGCTGCCCTCGGGCCTGGGACCGCTGGGTAAGGTTGCTAAAGCACTCAAGGATGACATGGGTAGTCAGTTTGCGGTAATCGGGCACAGTAGCAGCGATGGTGACCGGGAGCTCAATCGGCGCCTGAGCATGGAGCGCGCACAAGCTGTAGCGAGCATCCTGATGCTCGGTGGTGTCAGCCGTCACCGTATGAGCCTCTACACCATGGGCGAGGACAAGCCCATCGCTGATAATTCCACTAAAACCGGGCGCCACCTCAACCGTCGGGTAGAAATTCGTCTGACGCCCTACCCTGCCCGCAGTATTGCACTGTCCAGCGCCAAGCCCTGAGCAAAGCGCGGCCACTTACCGTGGACCGAAAAAACCACCTTTGGCCATGCCTAAAGGTGGTTTTTTTATGCCTGTGATTCAGGCGTTTAGGCGGAGATCGGGGTGCGCCAGTCGTCGGAGCCCGAGGTACCGGATACTTCGTGGGTCCAGATGATCTTGCGGTAGGTGAAGTAGACATCTTCCAGATGGGTAAAATGTGACAGGTTAGGATCCTGACAATTGGGCATATGAGACTGCACATCGACGATAATCGCGTCTTGCAGCTCGATCGTGTAGTAATGCTCCTGGGTGCCGGTTGCCGAGGTGCGGTACCACTCCAGACGGCAACTGCTCAAACGCTCACCTGAGGTAAGAGCATTGAAAATCAGGGGCGAAGACTTATCGAATACCTTGGTAATCATCAGCGGTTTGTGCACGCGCTGCCCAGTAGGCTGACCGGACTGTGGATCGCGCGGAATAATAACCTGGTGATCGAATGCCTGAACCAGAATCTGGTCCTCATGACCTTCCTGAAAGATGTTGCCGACTGAATCCTCGGTAAAGGTACCTGCAGTGATCAGGCCCTGCTTGGTACCTTCGAGGGACATATAGGCGGGTGTTGGCATGTGAGCTCTCCTTGCGGGTTATGGACATATCACGTCCTGGAGCCTAGATACCTACAAGACCTGTGCCGCATCTATATTTCTTTTTATAATCAGTAATATAGATCAAAAAAGATCTGTCTTAAAAATACGATGTGAGCCAGTTCACAGGATATTGCGCAATACCTTGCTCACCTGCGTGCAGGAAGTTGCCAGAACGACTAAAGCCCTCCGACAGACTTACTCACAGCCCCATACATACACATTATGTGAACGAGATTGCGCAAGAAACTGCCCACGCTCCGCCTACTCCCAGGGCTTACCCCGTGTCCGCTCGACTTTGGCCACCCGATTATGCATCGCGGCCTTGGCCAGCATGTGCGCGCTGACTGGCGCCGTAATGAACAGAAAAAGAGTAATCAACAGCTCATGGAGACTGATCCCGTCACGCGCGGCACTGAAATACACCAGCGAACCGATCACCAGGGCGCCTACACCCAGCGTTGAGGCCTTGGTCGGTCCATGCAGACGCATGTAGAAATCCGGCAGCTTCCAGAGCCCGATAGAGCCAATCAAGGCAAATACACTTCCCAGCAATATAAGCGCGGCCACAACCCAATCAACTGCACTGGCACTCTGTATGGCATCTAGCATCTCAGGCCCCTATTCAATGATGTCACCGCGCAGCAGATGCTTGGCAATCGCAACAGTTCCGACAAAACCCATGACAGCTATCAACAGGGCTGCCTCAAAAAACAGATCTGACCTCAGGTAAAGGCCGAGCAGTACGATCAACGCAATGGCGTTTATATACAGGGTGTCCAGGGCCAGTATGCGGTCGGGTAGATCCGGACCCTTGAACAGCCGCAGCATGTTGAGCACCATCGCAACGGACATGATGCCCATGCATAAAAGAATTACTGTTGAGAGCATTCGAATACCTCCATCAGAGGCCGCTCATATCGCTGCTTGATCGTCTCGATCAGGGCATCTTCGTCGCTGACAGTCAGCGCGTGAATCAGCAGCATTCGGCGGTCGTCGCTGATATCGGCCGAGACAGTGCCCGGCGTCAGGGAAATCGTACTGGCCAGGAGACTGATGGCAAAATCATCGGTCAGCTCGAGCGGATACTCGACAAAACCTGGCTGCAGGCTGGCATTGGCACCAACCACCAGCTTGGCGACCTCCAGATTTGCAATCGCGATATCACCCAACACCCGCACTGCAAAACGCAGCAACACCAGCGGCTGGTGCAGTTTAGGTGGGTTGGGCCAGAAAACATCTGTCAGCTGCGGTATACCCCAGGCAAGAACGATCCCCAATACCCAGGTGCCCGCAGAAAGGCTGTTCATTATCAACAACCAGACTATGAGCAGTACCAGGCTCAACCAGGGGTGAGGAAAAAATCCACTGCGCGCCATCATGGTTGGCCTCCCGAAGCGACTGGTACAACGGACATGACCTGCTCAATATAGGCTGCGGGTGCAAGTAATTGCGCCGCAGTGGCATCCAGGTAGGCCAGTATCGGATTGGCAAACAACACCAGCCCGGGACTACCGGCCAGCAGAAGCAGGGCTGCAGCAAGTCGAAACCGGTCCAGCGGTTCGGCAACCGCCGGGGCTGCGTCGTAACGCCAGAACAGGGTGGTACCGGCTCTGCTCATGGCTATCAGAACCACCAGACTGCCCACCAGTAGCGCGGGATAAAGTAGCGCCGCTTGCATACCTGTGCCTGCAGCGACCAGAAGCATCGCCTTGCCGAGGAAACCTGACAGCGGCGGCATGCCGATCACCGATATTGCTGCGATAAAGAACAGGGCACTCACCAGCTTGGTATGACCCATCTGCGGCCCGGGTATCAGGCGGGATCCAAATCGAGGGCCTCGCAAACGACTGATAATACCTGCCAGAAGAAACAGAGCCGCGCTCACCCAAGTGGAGTGAATCAGGTAGTAGAGACTCGCGGTCAATGCCTCCTGGGTTCCCATGGCAATACCTGCCAGCAGAGTGCCAACGGAGACCACGATCAGGTACGAAATCAGACCGTTGAGGCTGGCTGCTGCCAGCGCACCGATTGCGCCCAGGGCAATGGTGACCAGGGCAACCGGCCATATCCAGGCGCTTGCCAGGTTAGCCAGCTCCCCTGCTTCGGCACCAAAGATCAACGTGTATACGCGCAATATCGAGTACAGCCCGACCTTGGTCATGATCGCGAACAGTGCTGCCACTGGTGCAGTGGCTGCCGCATAGGCCTTGGGCAGCCAGAAGTACAAGGGGAAGACCGCCGACTTCAGGCCAAATACAATCAGCAGCAGCATGCCGGCGGCACCGGCCACGGGCGCATCGGCCGGACCCAACGTAGCGACCCTCTGCGCCATGTCAGCCATGTTGAGTGTGCCGGTAATGCCATACAGCGTTCCCGCGGCAATCAGAAACAGAGCCGACCCGAACAGGTTCAGCACCACATAATGCAGGCCAGCCCGCACGCGTGCGGACCCGGCCCCGTGCAGCAGCAAGGCGTATGAGGCGATCAGCAGAATCTCGAAGAACACGAAGAGGTTGAACAGGTCGCCGGTAAGGAACGCACCCGTGATACCCATCAGCTGAAACTGGAAGATCGCATGGAAATTGCGCCCCACAGCGTCGTCACCGCGCGAGGCATAGATGATGACCCCAGTGGCCAGCACCGCTGAAATTACAAGCATCAGGGCAGCGAGCCGATCAACCACCAGCACTATGCCAAATGGCGGTTGCCAGTTACCCAGTGCATAAACCGTCGTCGCGGTATCGGCCTGACTCATGAGAATCAGAGCAAGTGGTATCTGTACCAGGGTGGCCAGCAGTGAAAAGGTACGTTTGAGCGTCATGCTGCTGCGCGCCATAAGCAACAACAGTGCGCCAGCAAACATGGGTATGAGAACGGGCAGAACCGGCAAGTGATTCATCAACGGTCTCCCTTGCCATCGACGTGATCACTCTCGAGCTCGCCCTGGGCCCGCAACGCCAGCACCAGCACGTAGGCGGTCATTGCAAAGCCGATAACAATCGCCGTCAGCACCAATGCCTGGGGCAATGGATCAGCGTATTCCTGGGATTGCCCGAGAATGGCTGGCATACCAGTGGATAGACGGCCCATGGCAAAGAGAAACAGGTTAACCGCGTAACTGAGCAGGGTCAGGCCGAGCACTACCGGAAAAGTCCGGGCCCGCAACATCAGATACACGCCGCAACTGGTCAGCACGCCCAGCGTAATGGCATAGAGAAGTTCCATCAGCTTGCCTCCCCAGCATTACGGCCAACCGTCAGTTTGCCCAGATTGGTCAGAATCAATAACGTTGCACCTACCACAGTAAGGTAAACCCCCAGATCAAAGAGCAGAGCGGTGGCGAGTTCCACTTTACCTACCAACGGTATGCCGACGTATTCGAAGGTGCTGGTCAGGAACGGGAAGCCAAACAGCAGGCTGCCCAGACCGGTAAGCCCGGCGATGATGACCCCCATCCCGGCCAGATGATGGTAATCGATGCGCCAGCGCTCAGCAGTCCACTGCACGCCGCTGGCAAAGTACTGCAGAATCAGCGCCACTGCCGTAATCAAGCCGGCAATAAATCCACCGCCAGGCAGATTGTGCCCGCGCAGGAAGATGTACACCGAAACCATCAGAGCCAGAGGGAGGATCACCCTGGACAGATTCACCAGCATCAGTGGATGGGCATCCCTGGCCCAGGGGCGCCCATTGGCATCGGTTTCCGGAGTAAGCAGCCGCAGACCGTCGATCAGGGCATAAATAGCAATACCGGCAATCGCCAGTACCGTGACCTCACCGAGGGTGTCGTACCCGCGGAAGTCGACCAGAATGACGTTGACTACGTTAGTCCCGCCGCCACCGGTCTTGCTGTTGGCCAGAAAGAAACCCGCGATGCTTTCGTATGGACGTGTCAGCACTGCAACCGCCAGGCCCGACACCAGAAGGCCTGCGAAGCCCGCCACCACAATATCGCGAATCCGACGAGCGCTGGACGACTCCACAGGCGTGCGGCGAGGCAGGAAAAACAGGGATAGCATCAACAGGACGATGGTCACTACTTCAACCGACAATTGAGTCAACGCCAGGTCAGGCGCGGAGAAACGCGCAAAGGCCAGCGCAACAAACAGCCCGACCACGCTGAGCATCACCAGGGCAATCAGCCTGTGGCGATGCCAGAATACAGTCGCCAGGGCACCCGCCATCAACATTAACGCGCCCACCAGCGTTACCCCGTCGACCGGGGTCATGGAGACGTCACCGCGCAGCACCGGCAGTTGCAGCAGCCAGAAGCCGCTGGTGACCAAGGCTGCGATAAGCATCCAGGCCAGGTAGCGTTGCAGGGAGGCGTTTTCCAGCAACAGAGTAAACTGTCCTGCCCCGCGGACCAGCGCCTGAACCGCGCGCTCGAACATCAGTTTGGCTTCCAGCTCGGGCAGCCCCTCATACCAGCGATACAGGCCGCTGCGACCTGCATACACCAGCACACCGCCCACCAGCGCGACAACGCTCATTGCCAGCGGCAGGTTGAGTCCGTGCCAGATCGACAGACTGTAGTAGGGCAAGTCGCCTCCCACTGTCGCACTCGCCGCCACGGCCAGCAAACCAGCCACGGTGAACGCGGGGGCCAACCCCACCAGCAGGCAAAGCGCCACCAATACCTCTACCGGCACCTTCATGTAACGCGGCGGCTCATGGGGTGGATATTTTGGCAGGTTGAATGGCTTACCGTTGAAAAACACGTCATGGATGAAGCGCAGGGAATAGGCTACCGAAAACACGCCTGCTAGCGTAGCAACCAGCGGTATCACCCAACTGAAGTTACCGAACTGGGTCAGTTGCAGCGTTTCGGTAAAGAACATTTCCTTGCTCAGGAAGCCGTTGAGCAAAGGGACGCCAGCCATTGCCGACGCTGCCACCATAGCCAGCGTGGCGGTATGCGGCATAAAGCGCCAGAGCCCGTTTATTCGGCGCATATCCCGAGTACCTGTTTCATGGTCGATGATGCCGGCGGCCATGAACAGGGAAGCCTTGAAGGTAGCATGGTTGATGATATGGAAAACGCCGGCAACTGCCGCCAGCTTGCTGTCCAGGCCAAACAGCAGGGTGATCAAGCCCAGGTGACTGATCGTTGAATAGGCCAACAAGCCCTTGAGATCGTGCTTGAACAGCGCAGTACAGGCGCCAAGCAGTAGCGTGATCATCCCGGTAATACTGACCAGGTAAAACCAGAGGTCGGTATCAGAAAGCGCTGGATACATACGTGCGAGCAGGAAGACGCCCGCCTTGACCATGGTCGCAGAGTGAAGGTAAGCGGATACCGGAGTAGGTGCTGCCATCGCGTGGGGCAGCCAGAAATGGAAGGGAAATTGCGCAGATTTGGTAAATACCCCAAGCAACACCAGTACCAGAACGACCGGATACAGGCTGTGAGCTCGAATCAGATCGCCCGAGGCCAATACCGCGGATAGCTCATAGCTGCCAACGATGTGCCCCAACAGCAGAACACCGGCAAGTAGCGCCAGACCACCGCCGCCGGTGACCGCCAGTGCCATACGGGCGCCCTTGCGGGCATCGGTGGAATGCGACCAATAACCGATCAGCAGGAAAGACGACAGACTGGTCATCTCCCAGAAGAACATCATCAGCAGCAGGTTTTCCGACAAAACCACCCCGAGCATGGCGGCCATGAAGAGGAGCAGATAGGCGAAGAATCGACCCATGGGATCATTTTTAGACAGGTAGTAGCGGGCGTAGAGAATAACCAGCAGACCGATGCCCTGAATCAACAGCGCAAACAGAAAGCCCAGGCCGTCGAGCCGGAAGCTGAGATTCAGCCCGATCTGCTCCAACCAGGGCCAGCTCTGCACGAGCACTTCACCGGCAAAAACACCGTCAGACAGGCGCCACAGCAGAAAGAGACCCACCGCCGGCGGCAACATGGTTGCCAGTGCACAGAGAGAACGGCCGTAACGAACTGTCAAAAGAGGTAAAAGGCATCCCAAAAGGGGAAGCAACACAATCAGCGCCAGGGTCATGCGGGACTTACTCCATCAATGGCCTTTCAGGCTTCTATAAGCGACTCATTATCCACACACAGCCTTGCACTGTCATGAATTCGACCAATCGAATGGATACGGACTTTCTATTCCGATTTTTCCCTGACCTTCATTCCCCTTTTTGTCCTGGCCTGTTCAAGAGCATCGCCGAGTGCGCCGACTCGAGGTTTGACCCCCGCCATGTGCCCCGCGCGGGAAATGGCATGGGCGGCCAGAGGCGCTGAAATCAGTAATACGGCGATCGCCAGCAGTATTTCCAACCAGGCGGCGCCCGCGGTAGCCATGAGCACACCGAGCAGCACCAGAATGGCCCCCAGCGCCCCCGCCTTGCTGGCTGCATGCATCCGCGTGTAAGCGTCAGGCAGACGCAAGACCCCTAGCGCGCCAAGCAGACTGAAAGCCGCACCGAGCAGAACAAATATTGAGCCCGCAACGGCGAGGGCTTGGTTCATGGCTCTCTCTCCTGTTCCATTACGTCAGGCTCGATTCTGGCCTGGGAGTGATCAGTACTGTGGGTTCCCTGGAACAGCAGCGCAAAGGCAACGCTACCCAGAAAACTGACCATCGCCAACACTATGGCGACATCCAGCAATACCTCCTGCTCGCTCATCAATGCCAGTACCGCCACCCCGGCTACGCCGATCATGGTCAGTGCGTCGACGGCGACTGCCCGGTCCGGGCGGCTCGGCCCCATCAACAGACGCCACATTATCAGCAGGGTGCTCAACAGCAGCATGCTACCTGCCAGGGGCAAAACCCAAGCGGCTCCGGCCAGCGTCACGTTCACAGATCACCTCCTAAAGGTTGTACCCAGTGCATCAAACGGCTCTCTATCTGTCTAACTGCGGCTATGACCGAATCAGCCGAGCGGGTATCCAGTACATGCACGAAGAGGTCTCCACTGGAGGCGCGATAGTCGAGCGCGAGCGTACCCGGAGTCAGCGTGAGCAAACAGCCCAGCAGGGTTATAAGACGTTTATCCCGGGTGTGCACCGGCACGCACACCACCGCCGACTCGACCTGGCAGCGCGGATTGAGAACAATCTTCGCCACGCCCAGGGAGGCGCTAAATACCTGCCAGATAAACCAGGGAACGAAAACCACTCCGGCCTCCAGCCGCAGTGCGTAAAGGCGGCTGCGCGAGTGCACAAGTCCACCGACCCTGAATATCGGATACAGTGCAGCGAAAGCCACCAACCAATACAGCGGACTCAGAGACGCCAGCAATGCGGCCAGAACGGTAGCCAGCACCAGGTGGATGTAGAGCATCATTCGCGCCTCCCATCCAGCAACTGCAGATAGGCTGGCGCTTCAATCAGCTGGGTCGAAGCCGACATGGCGTACTCCATGACCGGTCCGGCGCCCAGACCAATGGCCACGGTAATCAATCCCAGAACGCCTACCGTAATCCAGGCACCTGCCGGACCTTCCCCCGCAGCACCCAGCAGCGCTGGCTGCGGATGCGCCTTGAGAAAACTCTCGTTCCAGATCTTGCTCATCGACAGCAGGGTGAATACACCGGTAAAAAGCGCGAAAAACGCAGCCACCCAGATGCCAGCGTCCAGACTTGCCTTGACCAGCACAAACTTGGCCCAGAACCCCGAGAGAGGGGGTATCCCCGCCAGGGACAGTGCCGGAATGGCAAACAGAACGGCGAGCAGGGGTGTGCGCGCATAGAGTCCACCCATTGCAGCCAGACGCTCGGAACCGGTGACCCGCGCCGCTATGCCGCCAACAAAGAACAGGTTGGCTTTGACCACAATATGGTGGATGAGATAGAAGACCGCACCTGCCAGCGCCAGAGGCGTGGCCAGGGCCAGACCAAGAATCATGTAGCCCACCTGGCTGACGATATGGAAGGACAGGATACGCCGCACCTCAGTCTGGGCAGCCGCACCCAGTACGCCAATGATCATGGTCGCGCAGGCCACCCACAACAGAACCGAATGCACAATGCCGGGTTCCGGCCAGAGCAGGGTCACGAGCCGGATCAACGCGTACACCCCAACCTTGGTCAACAAACCGGCAAAGAGCGCCGAAACCGGTGTCCAGGCCACGTGATAACTGGCTGGCAACCAGCCGAACAGCGGGAAGAGTGCCGCCTTGATCGAGAAAGATACGAGCATCAGAATCACGCCCAGCCAGGCACCGTCGCTGGCTTGCTCGGCGCGGAACAACACCGCCAGCTCGCCCATGTTCAGTGTGCCTGTGGCCCCATAGACCAGACCAGCCGCGAGGAGAAACAGCAGTGTGGCCAGCATATTGAGGACCAGGTAGGTCATCGCTCCGGACAACCGCCGCTCGCCACCGCCCAGGGCGATCAGCGCGAACGAGCCGATCAACAGGACTTCAAACCATACATAGAGATTGAATACATCCGCGGTGATGAATGCGCCGCAAATACCCGCAAGCAACCCTTGGACGAACAGGTGTGTATCGCGCAGAAAATCCGCCGGCATCGGTTGTCTCAGGCAGTAGATCAGCGTGGCCAGCCCGATCACACCGGTGATAGCGACCATGACCGCAGACAGGCGATCAATCACCAGACTGATGCCATAGGGCGCCTCCCAGCCACCCATCTGGGCACTCAACACTGTATCGCCGGCGGCAATCACGACCAGGTACAGGCCGGTCAGCAGTAGCAGCACAGCACCGATGAGACTGATCGCAGTCACCCAGGCGTGATGACGCTTGACCAGCAGCGCCAGCAGCAGCGTTGTTAGCGGAATAAGAATCGGCAGCACGATGAGGGTATTCATTCCCTGCCCTCCCGATCCTTGCCGTGACCATTACCATGCCCCTGCTCATCGTCCTTGTCAGGAGCGGGCTGCTCGGTTACCTGACTGACACCATCGGTTTCCTTGTCTCCGTGCAGCTCGTGGGTACGCTTTAGCACCGACAGGGCAAACACGAATAACGCAAAACCAATGACAATGGCGGTCAATACCAGTGCCTGGGGCAGCGGATTGGCAGGGTCAAGCGAGCGAGCGCCAGCGAAGGTAAAAGCTGCTTCACTGCCCGAGAAACGACCCGAGGTAAGCACACCCAGATTGATCGCATTACCCAATACCGCGATGCCCAGCACGACGCGCATCAGATGCCTGTCCAGCATCATCCAGACCCCCAGTGCCGCCATGATGCCGGCGGTGATGGCACCAATCCATTCCATCAGGCGGTCCTCCCGATCAGGTTACGTACCATATGGATGACCGAACCGAATACGGTCAGAAAAACACCCACGTCAAACAACAGCGGCGTGCCCAGCTTGACCCCGAATGGTTCGATCCAGAAACCGGTCATAAAGGCGACCTGCGCTCCCAGACCGAACAGACCAGCACCCACCGCACAGGCCAGCCCCAATCCGATAATGGTTGGCGGGTCTATACGCGACAACCCACGTTGAATGCCGCGCCCAAAGGTAACTATCAGTAGGGTAAAGCCTGTCGCAGCCACCAGCCCGCCGATAAAACCGCCACCAGGCAGATTGTGGCCACGCCAGAGAATAGCCAGCGAGACCACCAGCAAAATGGTTGCCAGAGGACGCATGCCCTGGCGAAGCATGAGAGAACCAAACTCGGTTAGACCCCGCGGCTTGTCCTCGGGCAACTGTCCCGCACCCAGCAAGGTAGAAGCCGCCAGTGCGGCGATCGCCACTACCAGTATTTCTCCCAGGGTGTCCACTGCACGGAAGTCCACCAGGATCACATTGACCACATTACTGCCGTAACCAGCCGGCAGACTGTTAGCCAGAAACCAGTCTGCCAGGTCGCCGGGCAACGGCTGGCTGACGGCCGTCATGATCAGCAGAGCAACGGCAAGACCGAAGAGCGCGGCTACCCCTGCGTGCCAGATGTTCATCCCGAGGGTGTTATCCCCACTAGGGGGCACAACCGGCATGCGCCGCAGTACCATGGCCAGAAATACCACGGTCAGGGTTTCAACCATCAATTGCGTGAGGGCCACATCTGGCGCATTGATAGATACGAAAAACAGCGCCAGACCCAATCCGCTCGCCCCCAGGGAAGCCACCAACGCAAGACGCCCCCCCATGAAAGCTGCGCCCGCTGCGCCGCCGAGGGCTAACAGACAGCCGACCAGCCCCGGGATCGATACGGCTGATAACTCTGGCCCATCAAACGGCTGAGCCCTCATCAACAATAGACCTGCGAGCACACTGATGCTCACGATCAGCGTCATTAGTGCCATGTGCAGACGCAGTGAGCCATGCTGAAAAAGACCGGCCACCGCGCCGGCAAACTGGAACAGGCGCTTCAGTGACCTGTCCCAGAGCAGGTCGCCACTGAATTCCCAGACACTGCCCAGACTCTTGGCCAGCGCGCGAACGCTGTCAGCCCGGAAATAGAACAGGGTGCCCAGCCCCAGGGTCAACACGCTGGCCAGTACCGCCGGCGTTATCCCCCCCCACAGATACAGGTTCACATCGACTTCCCCGCTGGCTGCCGCCTGAACAGCAGTGTTGACCAGCCAGGTTTCAGGCCACTGGTTCCACGCCCCCAGACCGAAACCACCGATTGCCAACAGCAGAGGGCCGCTCCACATGACCGGGCTGACTTCGTGTGGCTGTCCTTCCCAATGTGCGCGTTGGCCGAAGAATGTCTTGAAGAAAATCAGGCCGGCGGCAGCGACCAGCAAGGCATTGGTGAGAATCATCACCAGAGTTACAGTCCAGCCGACCGTGCCCATTTCAATCAATCCTGCGTACTTGAACTCCTTGGCGATAAAGCCAAAGAACGGAGGCAAACCGGCGTTGGAGAAGGCGGCCAGCCCGACCGCTATACCGGTCAACGGCATCAATGCGAACAGTCCACCCAGCCGTCGAATATCGCGCGTACCCGTGGAGTGATCAATGGCGCCAACTGCCATGAACAGCGCGCCTTTGTAGAAAGAGTGCGCTACCAGGTACAGCACGAATGCCTGCAGACCGTAACTGGTATTGGTACCGATCAGCATGGTCAGTTGACCCAATACAGCCACCGTGGTGAAAGCCAACATGCGCTTGAGGTCGTACTGTCGAATCGCCAGAACCGCGCCCAGTAATGCTGTCAAAGCGCCAAGGGTGATCAGCACCGTGCTCCAACCCAGACCACCACCCAGCGTGGGATTGAGCCGGGCCAACAGATAGATACCAGCCTTGACCATGGTTGCCGAATGCAGATAGGCCGACACAGGTGTTGGCGCATTCATCGCGTTGGGCAGCCACAGGTGAAACGGGAACTGTGCCGACTTGGTAAAACAACCTATCAGCACCAGGGCAACGATCGCGGGGAACAGGGCACTGTCCTGTACCAGATCAGCCTGCAATTCAGAAAATTGCCATGTCCCTGCAGCAGTGCCCAAAAGCACGAGACCAGCCAGCAGGGCCAATCCACCGCCACCGGTTATCAACAAAGCCTGCAATGCAGCGCGGCGGGATTCGGATTTTTCGTGGTTGAAGCTGATCAAAAGATAACTGGCAATGCTGGTCAGTTCCCAGAATACGAACATCACGATCAGATTATCCGCCAGCACCAGGCCGAGCATGGCCATCATGAAGGTCAGCAGGTAGGCATAGAATCGACCAAGTTGCGGGTGGCCTTGCAGGTAGGCGCCAGAGTACATCACGATCAGCGTACCGATACCCGTGATCAGCAGTGCAAACAACAGGGCCAGGCCATCGAGTCTTAAAGCCATTTCCACATCAAGTAGTGGCACCCAGGCAAGGCTTTCGTAGATCACACCACCGCCCGCCACGATGGATATCTGGAAAGCAAACCAGGCGAAGCTGGCAGCCGGCACCAACGCCAGAAGCAAACCCGAGAAGCGTCCCGCAAAACGGAACAACATGGGCGCGCAGAGACCGTTAATGAAAATAGCTAGTAGGCTGGCCAACATATCAAACCGGCCCTGGTAGATGGTGTGACGACATCAAGCGCGCTCCCGCAAATTCTGGAAAGCTCAATTTACACTTTAAGGAATTAGGGGAATATCTTGACTAACGACTACAACTGTCAGCACGACCAGTTTTTACGAGGCGTATAAATAAGCAGGAGAGTAATCGGATTTGTAGCATTTTGAATCAAAATGCCCGGGGAAATGGCCACGACAATGCATTAAAAAGGCGTCAGGCCGTTGAATCCAACGCACCCAACACCATGAATAACAACCGCGCTCGGTTTATTTGACCACCCTTGTCTGCCCATTGAGGGTCTGTATCCTGACCCGATCGCCTGGTCGAAAAGTAACCTCGGGAGAGGCTTCCTGCACATAGGCGCGCAAACTGCCGTCTTCTTCCTGAACGGTAATCTCGACACCCTGGGCTCGGGTGATGCCCTCTTCTGCAGCAGCACCAGCCATTCCGCCCGCTACTGCACCGATCACTGTGGCAATCGCCGCGCCACGACCGCCACCCACCCCACTACCGGCCACCCCGCCAATAGCTGCGCCGGCAGCCGGCCCGATAATAGTCTTGCTGCCTTCAATCTGAACCGGGCGCACTGCTTCTACAACACCGGTGCGCACAACCTGTGGCTTGCGAGCGTCGTCGCGACTGTAGGTTTCACCTGTCAGTGACGAGGCGCAGCCTGACAGAACGAGCAGGCTACCGAGCAAACAGATCAACACACATTGCTTTTTCATGGGGAACTCCAATTGATAAGGCCTGAACGTTGGACGACGAAAATCCGCCGATGTTGCGAACTGATGAAATTAATCCATGCCTGGAGCGTAATCCTCCGTCAAGATTACCCCGATTAGGGACGTTAGTATGCCTGTAGAAATGTATCTTCAGCTCGCACACACAATAATTTGCTGCAACAACCTGTCGAAAAAACCAAAGGTGCGCGCTATAATTTCGTCCGTTTTAGAGCGGGCCGCCAACAGTGTGGCAAGGTCGCTCACTTTAATTGAATCTGGGTTTCGTCGTAGCCAGGCCAATACAAGAACAATTCCGGGCAGGTTGCCGAACATCATATTGTCCGGAGGTTTTTGCATGCCCCTGTTTCAGGCAGCCTGGTCGTATTACCTGAGCAACCCGTCGCTGGTCATCAATGGTCTGGCGCTTTTTTACGCACTGTCCGGTAGCTGGCTGGTGTTTGCAGCGCAGTGGCGCTTTGCGCGCGGAAGTGTAAGGCTGGCCGCAGGCTTCGCCAGCAGTCTGGACAATGACGAAATGCCCCTCGACCACCGGGTTAATCGCCTTTTCTACCGAGTTGGCCTTGGTTGCCTGACGCTCGCGCTGATATTGAGCCTGTTAAGCACCCGCATCTGATGCAGCGCTCGGCGCGCTTGTCGCCGTCGCTGGCGCCGCCATGCACGCACTGACAACCGGGTTGGCGTACTGCAACAACCACCAGTGTTGCTCGGAGGCAGAGCACCCAGCCAGACGCCTCTCGAACTGCGCCTTCTCGCTCATCAGTCGCTCGGGCTCAAAGTCTGCGCGCCAGTTGTCGATGAAAGCCTCCATATCCGGCAGCGAAAATACTTCGGGCAGATTTTCTACCGCCATGAAATTGCTCGGCCGAAGTTTGTAATTCTGTAATATTTGCCTGTCTACCTCACGGGCAACGGCTTTTGCATCGGGATAGTCGCCTGTCAGGGGCTCACCAAACGCCACATGCACATGTCCCTTGTAGCCGGTCAATCCCTTGGCGATTGAACGGTCATCCTCCCCCGACTCTTTCGTATAGGTACCTGTGCGATCACGCTGCTCCAACTCGCGCGCCTTCATCTGATCACAGGGGTCCCATTCATAGGCTATGGATACGGGAACTATATTCAGACTGCGAACGACCTGTGCGAAGTCCTCTCCCTTGCGGCTCATGCAGAGCATCTTGATAATCGCGGTATCGGTTTCGTCTACTCCATCCTTGGCGCGGCCCTCGGCCTGGGCGATCCAGATGGAGTTCCCGGTTGCAATGGACTGATTGATATACGCCGACAAGGTCTGATAAACGGTGAGCTTTTCCCGTCGGCCAGTTACTGAACGATGCACAATAAAGCTCTTGTTCAATCGCATCAGATCACTGACAAAAGGCCTCTGCAGCAGATTGTCACCAATGGCAATACGCGGTGTGGGATGACCCGCATGGTAAAGCGCATAGTTGACGAACGCCGGATCCATAACGATGTCACGGTGGTTGGCAAGGAACAGATGAGGACGGTTCTTGGCCAGACCATCCAGCCCGCTGTAGCTGACATCCGCGACACTGCGTTCAATAAGACGATCCAGGTATGGCTCCATGCGATGCTGCAGCTCGTCCACGCTATCTACTCGACGAGTCTGCCGGCGCAAGCCGGCTCCTACCGCTCCTTTGGCCAGGCGCGGAAACCACCGATTCAGCCGTGGAAAGTGATGGCTTGCCAGGATACCCAGAAGCTCATCGTCACGGGTCAGTCGCTGCAGCACTGCAGGGACTTCTTCATCGGTGTAGGGTCTTATAGCGTCGAACTCGAGCATGTCATCCTCGTTTGAACGTGTTTCAGCCGCGCATTATGCGGTTCGACGGCCGGTTTCGCCAGATTGACGATAGGACTACACTGCCGGTAAACCGAAAACAGGAGCAAAATCACATGCAGGCGATCGAAGAAGCTCAATTGAACTGTCCGCACTGTGATGAGCCCATTTCACTGCTGCTGGATCTGTCCGGTGGTACTCAGGCCTATGTTGAAGATTGTCAGGTCTGTTGTCAGCCGATCCATGTCAGTCTCTGGATTGACCATGGTAATGATGAGTACCACGTAGACTTGCGCAGGGAACAGGACTGATCATGTTATGTGCCTACCGACCGCAGGATATGTCTGAAGCCCATCTGTTGCGCCAAATGCTTAACGACCATCAGGTCACCTGTCACCTCAGTGGTGAGTACCTTCAGGGTGGTATCGGCGAACTACCCGCAATGGACCTGCTTGGCCTCTGGGTAACAGCCCAGGATCTCGGGCTCGCAAGGGAGTTGATACATGCCTGGCAACAGGCCACTCCGATCATGCCTGAAATGGACGACATATGAGTGGTCGACTGGCGCAATTTACCGCGCCCTTGAAAGAGATACCGGAGGATTGGAAACCACAGTGGAATCTGGCGCCAGGTCAGCGACTTCTGATCCTGCGCAAAACTGCTGGCAAGCTGGAAGGTGCCAGGGTGCTATGGAACCTCACACCCAGTTGGCTGCGTCAACTCGACCGCGCCGCCTTCAGCGCTCAGGCTGAATTTCTTCACGAAAAACCCATGTTCGGAGAGGCTCTTGCGCAGCGGCGCTGCATCATTCCGGTCGATGGTTTCTTTGTCTGGCATGCCCAGGGCAAGCGCAAGCAACCCTGGTACCTGAGGCGTCATCAGGGTGGACTGGCAATAGCCGGATTGTGGGAGCGCTACAGCCTGGACGATGGTAGTTTCTGGGACAGTTGCGCGCTGGTAACGGCACCTGCCAAGGGGCTTCCTGCTCGTCTGTCAACACGGATGCCAGTGACTTTCAATCAGGCCGAGCAGGCCATCTGGCTGGCCTCCGCGACAGCGGTCAGCGCCCTGCAGCCTTTGCTGCTGAACGCTGCCTCCCAGGTAACCATGATGCACCCGGTCAACCCCTCAATGAGCAGCCCGACAACACTGGGCGCCCAGTGCTGCGCGCCCAGCGGCAAGGCCATCACTCTGGACTGATTCTGGCGAATCAGACCTTGAACTGGTTGATCAATCTGCGCTGCTGCTCAGCCAGGCGCGTCAGGCCTGCACTGGCTTCGGATGCTTCCTGCGCACCACCAGCAACGGATTTGGCTACCTGATCGATGGTCGCCACATTGCGATTGACATCCTCGGCTACCGAACTTTGCTCCTCGGCAGCGCTGGCAATCTGGGTGTTCATCTCGGTAATGATCGATACGGCCTGGGTTATGGATGTCAGTGCAGCGTCGGCTTCTTCTGCCTGGAGCACACTTTCCTCGGTCCGACTGCGGCTTTGCTCCATGACCTTGACGGTATCGCGAGTACCCTTCTGCAATTGTTCGATCATCGTCTGGATTTCTTCAGTCGAACTCTGCGTCTTCTGCGCCAGGTTGCGGACCTCGTCGGCAACCACAGCGAAACCTCGCCCCTGCTCGCCCGCCCGCGCCGCCTCGATGGCCGCATTCAACGCCAGGAGATTGGTCTGCTCTGCGATACCGCGGATGGTCGCCAGAATACCGGTGATGTTATCGCTGTCGCGGGCCAGTGACTGCACACTGGCTACCGCTTTCTTGATGTCCTCCGCCAGGCCCTGCGTAGCGGCCGCACTGGCCTTGACAACATCACGGCCGTGACTCGCCGAGCCATCGGCGTTTCTGGCCGCTTCTGCAGCCTGGGAGGCGTTACGGGCAACGTCCTGGGCAGTGGCCGTCATCTGCGTAACAGCAGTCGCTACCTGATCGATCTCGCTAAGCTGACGCTGAATGCCGTCATTGGTACGCATGGCGATATCTGCGGTGTGCTCGGAAGCGTCGGTGACCTGGGCAACAGATCCGACTACTTCGCGGATCATCGCCTGCAACTTGTCGAGAAATCTGTTGAAGCCTACGGCTATGGAGCCCAGCTCATCCCCCCTGTCTACCGTCAAACGCTTGGTCAAATCGCCCTCCCCCTGGGCAATATCATCAAGCATCGCTACCAGACGGCGCGCTGGGCGAGACAGGCTGAGGCCCAGCAAAACCATTACCAGCAAGCCGGCCAGCGCGACAATAACGCCAATGGCAATCAGGGTTGCAGTATCACTAGCCTGGCGGGATTTCATCTCACCGGTCAACGTAGCCACGTCGCCCATGACAGCATCCAGTGGCAGCGTGATAAGCAGAGTCCAGCGGCTACCCGTCTCACCAATGGGAACCGGCATCACCAGCTCGATATGACCACCCGCTTCATCCACATCGTATATGAGCTCGTCACCCAGGGCTCCGATATTGGCGATCTCATTATCGTCAAGGATCTTGCTTGCGGGATCACCAGGGCGAGCATCATCACCGGTGTATGCAACCAGCCGACCATTACTGCTGATCAGCGCCTGCTCTCCAAGTCCGTTGAAGAGCTCCGCATTGTTTTCCAGCAGGGTCTGCTGAATGAAATCAAGGGACAGATCAACGCCCACGATTCCACGGAATTCGCCATCGGAAATGATCGGTACCGTGAATGAGGACAGCATGACCTGCTTGCCGCCCAAATCGTAGGGCGCAGGATCAATCACGCAGGGTTTGAGGGTGTCGCGCGGGCACAGATAATATTCCCCCGCGCGCACGCCGGTAGCCGTTATGGTCTCACTCTCAAGATCAGAAAGTGCGTCCAGTTCGGGCTCTCCACCTTCGCCTCTGAACCACCAGGGCATGAATCGGCCGGTGCCGTCATACCCGTCGGTTTCAACACCCTCGAAATACTGGTCCAGATCATCGAACGCATTGGGTTCCCAGCCGACATAAACGCCCAATAGCTCAGGGTTTTGCACGAGGGTATTTCGCAACACCCGAACCATTTCCTCCCGGCTCATCATCAGCGTGGATAAGCCGTCAGGCTCAATCTCACCAAGCAAACGGTTAAGCTGCGAGAGTTGATCAGCGACCATGAAAGGGTCACTCAGGCGACGACGTATACGCTGACTTTCAGCAGAAGCGACGGCTGTTAGCTGACCCTGGACCTGGCGCTCGATCAGCTCACGGCTGCTATCCTGTACAAACTGCTGACTACGGTCCGCCGAGTTGACGCTGTAAAGCGTTACCAGGCCAACGGCAGCGAACAGGCACGCCCCTGCTAGTACTACAATAGCGGACTGAATGGATTTGAATTTCATGCGTTACCCCGGCTGGACGTGTTCCCTATGAACTTATCGGCTGGCGCACGCAGATCTTCAGCACCATTTTGAATTGATAGGCATTTTAATCAATCGGCTGATAGCTAACTGACGCACAATGCCAACCATACAAACGGATCAAGCTGTTTGATCCGTGGTATTCACAACACAGGATTATCCCCAAATGCGCAGTCGTCTCATATTACTCTTGTTACCGTTATTGATACTGACCGGGTGCCAGGCAGTGCAAACCACGCAAGGCGGCGCTGTTGGCGTTGATCGCACGCAATACATGTTCGGCGGACTATCCAGCGACGAAGTCGACAAGATGGCAGCGCAGTCCTACGCCAAGCAGTTGGCAGAGGCCCGCGCCAAGGGACTGCTCAATACCGACAAGGCAATGCTCAATCGTCTTCGCCGAATATCGAGCCACCTGATACCCGAGGTTACGCACTTCCGGCCGGATGCGAAAAACTGGAACTGGGAGGTCAATCTGATCAAGAGTGACCAGATAAACGCCAGTGCAGCCCCTGGTGGCAAGATTCTGTTTTATACCGGCATTGTCGACAAGCTTAAACTCAGTGATGCGGAGATAGCCCAGATCATGGGCCACGAGATCGCCCACGCCCTGCGCGAGCACGGACGCGAGGCAATTTCCCGCGCCTACACATCACAGATGGGTACCCAGATCGCCGGCGCCCTCCTCGGCCTCGGAGAAGGCAGCATGCAGGTAGCCGATGCCGCGGTGCAATATGGTCTGATGCTGCCAAACAGCCGCTCGAATGAAACCGAGGCAGATCTGATCGGCATGGAGCTTGCTGCGCGGGCTGGATACTCACCGGAAGCTGCTGTGAGCCTTTGGCAGAAAATGGCCAGCGCCTCCCAGGGCAGTCCACCGCAGTTTCTCAGCACCCACCCATCGACAGGCGGGCGCATCCAAACCCTGCGAGCGACCATACCGAGTGTCAGACCTCTGTATGAGGCATCGAACAAGCGTTGACATACCCAGGTCCAAACATGACCAGCGCCCGCCACCGGTAAGCGCGTAAGGTATAGAAACTGGAACGGCAAAAACCACAAAGCCGGAAGTCGCCTTTGGCACTTCCGGCTTTTGTGCATCTAGCCCGTGTTCAATGCCAGCCAACCGGCATATAGTCCCATCAGCAAAAAGGCGAAGGCTGCGACACTGCGTATCAGGCCCAATGGTAATTTCGCCGCAGCAGCATTGCCCATGAACACTACCGGCACGTTGGCCAGCATCATGCCCAGGGTGGTTCCCATGATCACCCATACATAGGCTTCAAATTGCGCCGCCAGTACCACGGTCGCGATCTGAGTCTTGTCACCCATCTCGGCAATAAAGAAAGCCACCACTGTCGCCATGAAAGCACCGTAATGACTGATAGGTGGAGTGTCGTCATCGTCCAGCTTGTCGGGCACCAGCGTCCAGGCTGCCACGGCAAAAAAGGACACCGCGAGAATGCCGTAGAGCCAGGTATCGGTTAGCAGGGAGCTGACAAATTGGCCGAGAGCACCGGCAAGCGCGTGATTGGCCAGGGTGGCGACGAGAATGCCCAGCACGATCGGCCAGGGTCGACGAAAGCGCAGCGCTAATACCAATGCCAACAACTGGGTTTTATCGCCTATTTCGGCGAGAGCAACGATACCGGTCGAGACCAGAAAGGATTCCACAGATTTTCCAGAGAGGGCGGGTCAGACAAACCATTGACACATGTCTACCCCCCGCCCTCGGTTGGTCGATATGTGTCAAAGGTCTCGTCAAACCCTGTCGGCTTCATGCTGAATACATGAGCGACGGCGGGTCGCAAGTACCATGGTCTGCGGACCAATTATGTTGATACTTGCCTCTATTGAGAGACTACTCCCCTAAGACGAGCTGAAAGATAACCCACACCCGCCACATGGTCAACCGGGAGCGACAGCGGAGTAGACCTTGAATCGGCTGTTCTCCCTGAGTACGTCGCATGGGCCGATATGCGCTTCGATGAGGGCGGGATAGCGCAGAAACCCATTGGCCACGATACGCATTTCGCCGCCGGGTAGCAGGTGGCGCGTCATCTGCTCGAAAAAGCGCTCGGCGATACTGGTGTCGTGTTTGATGCCGGTATGAAACGGAGGATTGCTGACCACTGCTGCCAGCCGCCCGTGCACATCACTCAAGCCATCAGAGGGGTAGACCTCCGCCTCCACGCCGTTGCGCTCCAGTGTCTGACGCGCGCAGTAAAGCGCCAGGGCGTCAACATCGACCATCTCGAAACGGCTACCCGGATTACGCCGGGCCAAAGCGGTGGCGAGCACACCTGCACCACAACCAAAATCCAGCACTTTTCCACTTGGCAACGGGGCAAGTTCTTCAAGGAGCAACTGACTACCTTCGTCCAGCCGACCGTGGCTGAAAACGCCAGGCAGACTGACCAGGTCTATGCTCTGGTCAGCCAATTCGATGTGAACATCACGCTGCCAATTGGCCAGGTCGAATGGCGACGCGCTGCCACTCACCGGCATGCGCCATAACTGGCAGTGCCGCGCGGAGTCGAGTTTCTCTGCACCGCTGCCGTAGGGCTGCATGAGCTTTTCGGCACGGCTGATCCCACCTTTTTTCTCGCCTACCAGATACAGCGGGCAACCGGCGGTCAACATGGGCGCTATTTGCGCCAGTGCATATTCGGCGCGTTCCAGAGCCTTGGGTACGACCAGAATGGCAGCATCAAGGCCTTCGATCTGGGGGCAGAGGTGCGAAAAGCTCAGTTTATCTTCGTCAATCTGACCAACCAGGCTGCGCTGCACCGACCAGTCCCAGGTCCATACCTGCCAGTCGGCGTCGATGCTGCTGACCAGGTCGTCCGCGGGAGGATTGACCAGCAGCACGCGCTTTCCAGCAAAGAGCTCATCGCTGCGCTCAAGTATCTGGCTGATATTTTCCATAAAAACTCCGCTTCTAGGTGAAAGCTGATTGCCCGGGGCTGGAGATTGTAAGCGTGGGCTGCGCAGACTGAAAGCGCAGAAGGAGGTACTTGTCGCCCTTAAGCTTGAATTCAAAACCCATTTTGGTTGAGCTCTGTGATCAACACTCCCAGCCTGCCAGGCTGTGCGCTCAACTGGCATCGGCGTGATGCAGGGTTTGCTGTCCAAGGTCAAAAACAACCCCCACCTGACCGCGGAACGGTTTGGTTTTATCTCGGGCTACTCAGTAGCTGGTAGCAGACGCAGGGCGATAGGACTAAGCCGACCGTCGATGGCAGGGACGCCATCGTCGAGCCTACAGGGACGTATTTACGGCGTGTCGGCGTGGACTTTCGGTCTGGGGATGTTTGACTCGATATTCAAGAATCATTGGGCCTCGCTGTTCAGGATCAAAAGCCAAGCCTCGGCAGGATAGGGATCGCTGGGGTCAGTTTTTGCGGGGCTTGGCGCGCGTGGTTGGCTCTGCCTGCAGGGGATCATCCGGCCAGTAGTGCTTGGGGTAACGTCCTTTCATGTCTTTTTTGACTTCAAGGTAACTACCGGTCCAGAAACCGGCCAGGTCCTGGGTGACCTGCACTGGGCGTCGGGCCGGCGACAGCAGATGGAGCTTGAGCGCGACCTGGCCACCGGCAATCCGGGGGGTATCGCTGCTGCCAAACATCTCCTGCAGACGCACCGCAAGCACCGGCGGGCTGTCACTGTAATCGATACGAATCTGCGAGCCTGTGGGTACCATCCAATGGGTTGGTGCCTGCTCATCCAGTTCACGGGGCAAGGGCCAGGGCAGCAGGCCCGTCAGAATAGAGCTCAGGTCCAGGTTGCCGAAATGCGCCAATCGGGTGACCTTGTCGAGCCATGGCGCGAGCCACTGCTCCAGCGTATCGAGCAATGCCTGGTCGGAAAGGTCAGGCCAACGACTGTCCGCTGTTGTCTGCATATCCAGATCGCGTAGCAGATTGACGCGCGCCTGCCACTGACGCAGGGCCGGTGTCCATGGCAGCAGCTCCAGACCCTGCTTGCGTACTACCTGGCAAAGAGCCTGGCTGCGCTGCGCCGGGTCGATCTGCTTTAGGGGCTGGCGGCTGAAGACCAATGCACCCAGCATCTGCTGGCGCTCGGCAACCAGGGTTTCACTCCGGGCATCCCATTCCAGGGTTTCACGGGAGACAAGCAACTCGGATAAGTGTGCTTCTATCTGCTCTGGCAACAGCGCTGCGGCGAGAAAGATTCGCGCGCTGCTCTGCCCTGCATACCCTCCAAGACTGGCTACCGCTAGCCACTGCTGGCCTTGCAGGCTATCCACGCTGGCAAAGGCGGCGGCCCGGCCGTTGGCCAGTCGGTATTCGCTTCCCGGTTCTGCGCGCCGGCTGGCTATACGATCGGGATAGGCCATGGCCAAGAGCACGCCCGCCCAGGACTCGTTATGCGGATCACTCACAGGGTTGGTAACGGGCGAGCGCTCGACCAGTCTGTGCCATTGCTTTGCCAGGGTTCGCGCCCGCTGCAATGCTCCGCGATCTGCTGAGGGTTCCGCGCGGGGATCGTCAAATAACGCAAGACGGCGAGCCAGGTCAGCATCCTCCACACCACGCAGCAAGTCGCGCTCGCTGACCACTGCTGCCACCCGACAGGCCATTTCGCCCAGACCCAGGCGCTGCCCCTTCAAAAGCATATGCGCCAACCGCGGATGTACCGGCAAACCAGCCATCGCCGCCCCATGCTGCGTTTGCAACCAGCCGGCTTCCCCTTGTTGCAATGCACCCAGGCGCTCCAGTAAGTCACGACCCTGCTGCAGCGCGGCAGAAGGTGGCTGATCAAGCCAGGCCAGCTCGTCCGGATTCTGTACGCCCCATCCAGCCAACTGCAAAGCCAAAGGCGCCAGGTCCGCCTGTAATATTTCCGGTTCGCTGCGCGCCGCCAACTGATCCTGCTGGCTAGCCGACCAGAGACGGTAGGCGACGCCAGGTTCGAGGCGGCCAGCGCGGCCAGCTCTCTGCTCCGCAGTTGCACGGGACACCCGGACTGTATGCAAGCGCGTCATACCCGAGACGGGATCAAAAGCTGGCTGCCGGGCAAGACCACTGTCGATCACTACCCGCACCCCGTCTATCGTCAAGCTGGTCTCGGCTATAGAAGTGGCCAGCACCACCTTGCGCTGCCCCGGGGAGGCGGGCTCGATTGCCTGACGCTGGCTGGCAAAATCCAGCTCGCCGTGCAGCGGAATCACCCGAATCTCGCCCTGCCCCACCAAAGCATCCTCCAGCTGACGCTGCACCCGACGGATCTCGCCGACGCCCGGCAGAAAGGCAAGAAAGCTGCCGCCCTCCTCCACCAACGCCTGGAGAATGCATTGCACCACCAGTGAATCCACAGGCTGACCTGGCCTGAACGGATTTCCGTAACGAACATCAACCGGGTATTGACGGCCCTGACTGCTAATCAGCGGCGCGCCATCGAGAAGATCACACACCGCGGCCGTATCCAGGGTTGCCGACATAATCAGCAATTTCAGCGGCGCGTCATCGCGCAGGTATTGCTGAGTCTGCAAACAAAGAGCCAGTCCCAGGTCGGCATCCAGGCTGCGTTCGTGAAACTCATCGAATATAACCAGCCCGACCCCCGGCAGTTCGGGGTCAGCCTGGAGCATGCGCTGCAAAATACCCTCAGTGACCACTTCAATCCGGGTAGCAGCACTGACCCGACTTTCCAGGCGGATGCGATAACCTACAGTCTGCCCTACCGGCTCGCCGAGCAATTGCGCCAGACGCTCGGCCGCGGCACGGGCTGCAAGCCGGCGTGGCTCGAGCATGATGATCTTCTGACCGCGGAGCCAATCGCTGTCGAGTAGCGCCAAAGGCACCATCGTAGTCTTGCCAGCACCCGGCGGCGCCTGGAGCACAGCGGCAGGATTGGCAGCCAATGCGTGCTTGAGCTCAGGCAAGATCAGATTCACGGGAAAATCATTCATTCGGTTGCAGCACCATCGTTAAAAGCCGCTATCATACCCCTACAGGACTCGGGCTGATGACTGTCGCCCCGTCAACTCTCCTGAAGCTTACCCATCAACACCAAGGGACTTGATCATGCGAATGAAAACTCTGGCCTCCGCCCTGCTAGTAACCGCTCTTACCAGCCAGCTGGCCGCCTGCGGCACCCTTTTCTATCCAGAACGCCGTGGCCAGATAAGTGGGCAGATCGATTCGGGTGTGGCAATACTCAACGGCATCGGCCTGCTGTTCTATGTCATCCCCGGTGTCATCGCCTTTGCCGTCGATTTCGCAACGGGTGCCATTTACCTTCCAGACAACCGCTACAGTATTGCTCCTGAGCAGCTGAACAAGGCCATTGGCGCAGATGGCCAGGTGGACACCGTTAAGCTCAAAGCCCTTATTCAACAGGAGATCGGCGTGGACCTGCCGCTTGAGCGCGCCCAGCAACTGGATCGCCCCGATGCTATGCAGTTGGCAGCATTGGGTCTGCAGCCCCGCGCGTGATGACCCAGCCCCAACATCTGGAGCTCCCGGAACGGGAACGGCTACTCAAACTCGCCACCTACGCTTCGGTAGCTGTGGCCCTGAGTCTGATAGCCCTCAAGAGCGGCGTCTGGATGGCCTCCGGATCAGTGAGCATCCTGGCTTCACTTATTGATTCGTTGATGGATAGTGCTGCGTCTATCATCAACCTGTTTGCTGTGCGTTATGCGTTGAAACCGGCAGATCAGGAGCATCGTTTCGGTCATGGCAAGGCCGAGGCGCTGGCGGGGCTGGCGCAGTCGGCCTTCATCACCGGATCAGCTTTACTGGTTTTGCTGCAGGGCATCGAACACCTACTCAACCCACAGCCCATCGCTGCAACATGGCTTGGCATCGGGGTCATGATTCTTTCGATCGTCGCCACCCTGGGCCTGCTGGCTGTTCAGAAGCATGTGATTGCTCGCACCGGATCTACCGCAATTGGTGCCGATGCACTCCACTACCGCTCAGACCTGCTCCTCAACGGCAGCGTCATAGTCGCGCTACTGCTGGCCAGCTACGGCATACAGCGTGCTGACGCTGTAATGGGACTGGGAATAGCGGTGTATATCGGTTACAGCGCAATGCGAATCGGACAGGATGCAATTCATATCCTGATGGATCACGAGCTTCCCGATGAGGTACGCACGGAAGCCTTGGCTCTGGCGCGTGCGGTACCCGGTGTGGTGGACATACATGATTTTCGCAGTCGACAGTCAGGGCACCACTGGTTCATGCAGATGCACGTGGAGTTGCCCGGCGACATGCCATTACTAGAGGCCCACGAGCTCGGCGAATCGGTTCGTGCGGCGTTGGTTGAGCGCTTTCCGCAGGTCGACGCGCTGATCCACACTGATCCGGTCTAGGGGTGACGACCTGTAATACCTGCTTAAGGGATAGCACTCCAGATAAAAGAACGGCCGACTTCCCATTGGAGCCGGCCGTTCTTTTTAGCGTCCTGTACACATCCGGATAGGAGGCTGCCTGATTCCCGGGCCTTGTGAGCTGGGAGGCCGGCTGGCGAGAATCCGGTAGGATTTTTACCTTCCTCTCCCCGGATAAGGGAGAGGACTGGACGAACCGGCCTTGGCTTCGAACTTGGGACTATATTACCCTGCCACCCATGGCATTTCTTGCCTAATATTGCTCATTTAGACTACCTTAAAGCAATATTATCTGCCTATTACCCTAATATGAGCAATTAGAGGCGAAAACAGGATGAATGAACACAATCTCGACCGTTACGACCTGAAAATACTGGCTGCCCTGCAGAGCGATGCCCGCATCAGCAATCAGGAGCTGGCAGAGCATATCGGTTTGTCACCCTCACCCTGCTCCAGACGGGTAAAGCAATTGGAGGACAGCGGCTATATAAGGCGCCAGGTCGCACTGCTGGAACCTCGTCGACTGGGTCTGACCCTCACAGCCTTTGTGATGATCGGCATGGATCGGCACACGCCCGAGCGATTTGCCGGCTTCGAAGCCGTCATCCGGGACTGCCCCGAAGTGCTCGACTGCTGCCTGGTGACAGGAATGGACGCCGATTATCACCTGCGTGTCGTGGTCCCCGACATGGAGCACTACCAGCAATTCCTGCTGGGGCGCCTGACCCGCATCGATGGCGTATCCAGCGTACGCTCAAGTTTCGTGCTCAATCAGATCGTTGACAGTACAGAGCTGCCGCTTGGGCACCTGCAGAATAAAACGTCCTAGAGCCTCTTCCCTGCGACAAGGCGCCACAGGCCGCGGCATGGAAAATGGTTATAATGCTGATCCAGGTCAATGACATTTATCGCAAGGGAGATCTTTGTGAACTATCAAGAATTTGAAGCCCTCGCCATGCCGCTGATGATCTTCGCCCTTGTAGCATTCATGGGCTATATCGTCTGGGATCTGGCGAAGAAGTCCAAGGCCGGCCGTTATGGAACTATTGTTCTGTTCATGGGGCTGGGCCTCGGCGTCATGGGCTTTGTAATCAAAGCGATCATCATCGAACAGGTCGGCGGCTAAAAACCCCGCCAGATTGGCACATTCCCCTCCTGCTCCAAGACCTGAATCCTGATTCACTGATTTAATCCATGAATCAGGATTCATACAATGGCGTACCGTACTACACAAGCCCGACTAGAACGGGACCATGCCCTGCGCGAACACATTCTGAATTGCGCTCTGCACCAGGTAGCCGACGGCGGCTTTGCTGCGCTGACCATGAATGCCCTGGCGGAAAATGCGGGGATAGCCACTGGCAGTCTGTACCGTTATTTCCCCGGCAAAGCGGCACTGGCCTGCGAGGTGTTCGCCCGCGCCACCCGCATAGAAATAGACAGCCTGAAAATCGCTTTCGCTGGCCAGGGCACAGCCTCCCAGCGGTTGCGCCGGGGTATTGCCCAATTCGCCACACGAGCCTGGCACAGCAGGCAACTAGCCTATGCGTTGATCGCCGAGCCGGTAGAATCGGAGGTGGATGCGCAGCGACTGCGCTACCGCGAAGCCTACGCCGAGCTGTTTACTCGATTGATTCGCGAAGGTAACGCCGACGGTAGTTTCAACGTTCTGAACATCCCTGTCACGGCCGCTTGCATGGTCGGCACCGTGGCCGAATCACTCATCGGCCCCCTCTCACCTCAAGCACGTGCGCTGAGGGCAAGCGGTCTGCCCAGTGAGAGTCTCGAAAGCGTTACCAGCGCCCTCACCCTTTTCTGTCTGCGCGCCCTGGGCGCCAAGGAGCCTGACAATGCAGCCCTCTGAACACGCCATGTCGTTTGCCGAAACCCACGAGGTAACCAACCAGGCTCCACCCCTGGAAGGTATCAATCTGTATCGGGCCGACCTGCCACTACAGGAGTGGCTGCATCGCTTTGGCGGAGGCTGGGCCGAGGACCACCTGGATACCTATGGCAAACTGACCGGGGATCAACTGATGCAGGCAGGATTTCTTGCCAACGAGAACAAACCGGTTTTTAAAAGTCATGATCGCTTCGGCAACCGTATCGACGTTGTCGAATTTCACCCTTCCTACCACGAGCTGATGAACGCTGGCATCACTCAGGGCATTACATCGGCCCCCTGGAACAACCCGCGGCCTGGTGCGCACGTGGCTCGAGCCGCGAGTATGTACCTGCATAATCAGATCGAGTCGGGCACCTGCTGTCCGATGACAATGACCTACGCCTGCATCCCGAGCCTGCGCATGCAGCCAGATCTGGCAAACGCATGGCTGCCAAAAATCCTCTCGGGTCATTACGACCCACGCAACCTGCCAATAGCACAGAAGACCGGCGCGACCATCGGCATGGCAATGACCGAGAAACAGGGCGGCACCGACCTGCGTACCAACACCACCCGCGCGCAGCCGCTTGGTGCTGGTGGTCCAGGCCAGACCTATGAGCTGATCGGCCATAAATGGTTCTGCTCGGCGCCTATGTGCGATGCTTTCCTGACCCTCGCGCAGACCGACAAAGGGTTGAGTTGTTTTTTGCTGCCGCGCCACCGCCCGGATGGCAGCCGCAATCAATTCTACATCCAGCGCCTCAAGAACAAGCTGGGCAACTGGGCCAATGCATCAAGCGAGGTGGAGTACCGTGGCGCACTGGCCTGGATGGTTGGCGAAGAAGGCCGCGGTATTCCAACCATTATCGAAATGGTCTCACTGACCCGATTCGATTGCATGATCGGCTCCAGCTCGCTGATGCGTCAGGCGCTATCCCAGGCAACACACCACTGCGCCCATCGCTCTGTGGGCGGCCGCCCCTTGGCCGAACAACCATTGATGCAGAACGTTCTGGCTGATCTGGCACTGGAGAGCGAAGCAGCGCTGGCTTTGACCATGCGTATGGGTAAGGCGATCGACAGCGGCAGCGACCCGCACGAGAAGAAATTTGCTCGCCTGGTTACAGCTATCGGCAAGTACTGGATCTGCAAACGCGCTCCGGGAATGATCAACGAGGCCCAGGAGTGCCTGGGCGGCGCTGGCTATGTGGAGGAGAACATCATGCCGCGACTGTACCGCGAAGCACCGGTAAACTCGATATGGGAAGGCTCTGGCAACGTGCAATGTCTTGATGTATTACGCGCACTGTCCAAGGAGCCTGGCGTTCTGGAAGTATTGTTCAGCGAACTGGGCGACGGCCACGGTGATGCGAAGCTGACTCGGCATATCGAGAAGATCAAAGCGGATTTCAGCGATACCGACGATATTCAATATCGCGCTCGACAGTTGACTGAGGACTTGGCCGTGGCGCTGCAGGCTAATTTGCTGTTGGAGGCAGGCAATGATGTCGTATCCGACGCCTTTATAGCCAGCCGCCTGGCCGGCCATGGCCGCGCATACGGCACCCTGCCACGCAGTGCTGATGCCGCGGCTCTGGTAGCCAGGGCCACCCCGAGCTGGTGAGCGCCATAGGTGAAAGTCGAGTTACATCTAGACCGGCAGATCGACCCAACATCTTCGGCCGACCTGGGGCTCGGCTTCCGGCGGAATGAGAGACGCGCCTCGACACGATCACTGGCGCACACTAGGATCAACTGCCCACCCACTGTCAGATTCGCGCATGCCTCCAAAAAGTCCACGACGTCCTGTCCGCCCTGCCGCTACTAAATCGGTTCAAATACGCCGCAAGGCACAGCCGCCGCCCGCCGTCAGCCTGCTCGTGGCGCTGAACAAACCGTTCAACGTGCTCACTCAGTTCACCGACGGCCAGGGCCGACAGACTCTGAAGGACTTTGTTGATATACCAGGCATCTACCCAGCCGGCCGGCTGGATCGAGACAGCGAGGGACTATTGCTGCTGACCAACGACGGTCGATTGCAGGCCAGCATCGCGGATCCGCAACACAAATTGCCCAAAACCTATTGGGTGCAGGTAGAGGGAGTCCCATCTGCCGATCAACTTAGCCAGCTCCGCAACGGCCTACAGCTCAAAGATGGCCCTACACGGCCAGCTGAAGTGATACCGATGGAGGCACCCGACCTGTGGCCCAGGCACCCTCCTGTGCGATATCGCGCGAGCATCCCCACCAGTTGGCTAAGTATCTCGATAAGTGAGGGACGTAACCGCCAGGTACGTCGCATGACGGCGGCGGTAGGCTTACCCACACTCAGGCTTGTACGGGTACGAATCGGCGATTGGCAGTTGGACGGACTTCAGCCCGGCCAATGGCGGGAGCTGACACTCAACTGAACCGGACGCCTCAGTAACGCAATCCTAAAGTGCGAAAAAAAGTGCCAATCAGCCAGATAGGGCCTATCAGCAGAAATTGCAGATCCTTGAGGAAGGACGGCTTCTTGCCCTCCAGGTGATGGCCGATGAATTGACCAATCCAGGCCAGTACGAAAATCGCGACGCAGGGCCAGAATACAAAGGTCATATTCCATAGGATCAGCAGCATGAGCAGGCTAACCACTAGCATCACAGCCGCAATCCGCCACGAGAGCATTACATAGAAAGCCATTCCCGCGGCTACTACGATTACCGACACCCACGGATCAATCGCCCAGGATATCCCCAACACACTGAATGTAATCAGTGGCACGCAGATCCAGTGCAACACTTTGTTGATGGGGTTTTGATGACTCTCGCCGTACTGATCGAACCACTGGTCTATCGCACGCATGCTCTGCTCCATCCGTTTTTTGTAGGTTATGCGCTGGGAGTTTGCCTCCGACCCATGGCGGTCGAAGATACGTCCGGTGATAATTACCCGTTGCAAAGCACTGCCGCTACCCTGCCGGCGTCCAACGCATAATGGTAAGCTTAGTCTATGAAAACACTACTCCCTTTTCGTCCCGTCGTACTCTGTCTTTCCGGCCATGATCCAAGCGGCGGTGCCGGACTGCAGGCCGATATCGAGGCTTTGATCGCCCAAGGCTGCCACGCAGCGCCAACAGTAACAGCCCTGACGGTACAAAATACCGTGAACGTCAGCGACTTCCGCGTCCTTGACCGCGAATGGGTGCTGGCTCAAGCCAATGCGGTGCTTGATGACATGCCGGTGTCAGCAGTAAAACTCGGCATGCTCGGCAATATAGCCATGGTAGAGACAGTCATTGAATTGATGCAGGACCATCCGGAACTTCCGCTGGTGTGTGACCCGGTACTGCGCGCGGGTGGTGGTGGCTCATTGGGCAAGGATGATGTCGCTTTTGCTCTGCGAGAAAAGCTCTTGCCCATCGCGCTCATTGCCACACCCAACTTGCCAGAGGCACGCATTCTTGCAGAACTCCCCGACGGCACAGCTGACGAATGCGCCGGCAAGCTATTACCCTACTGTCGCCACTTGCTGATTACCGGCGGGCACGGGGACGAAAGCGAGATTCACAACCGCCTGTATTGCCGGGACGGCAGCCAGCACACCTTTACTTGTCAACGGCTGCCGGGCAGCTACCACGGCTCTGGTTGCACTCTGGCCAGCGCTCTGGCTGGACGTCTGGCATTGGGAGAGGAGCTGGTAAGCGCCGTCCGCTCGGCGCTGGATTATACCTGGCGGACCCTGCGTGACGCTGAACAGCCCGGTCTGGGCCAATACGTACCCCGGCGGCTACCGCTGGATTTCTGTTCATGAGTGACCCGCTTCATGGTCTGTATGCGATCACAGACAGCCAATTGCTCACCGAGGATAGACTTCTGCCCTGGGTAGACGCGGCTCTCGCAGGGGGCGCACGATTACTGCAGTACCGGGACAAGTCAGGGGATTCGGTACGCCGTCTCGACGAGGCCAAACAGCTCAAAGACCTGTGTCAGTATTACGGGGCGACACTGATCATCAATGATGATCTGCCCCTTGCAGCAGAGCTTGGCGTGGGCCTGCACCTGGGCCGTGATGATGGCTGTCTGCGCGAGGCGCGAGAGGCGCTCGGCAATAGTGCAATCATCGGCGCAACCTGCCACGCCGACCTGATGTTTGCCGAGCAAGCCCAGGCCGCCGGTGCAAGTTACATTGCCTTCGGCCGGTTCTTTCAATCCGTCACCAAGCCCGGCGCCCCACAGGCAACTCCGGTACTGCTGGAGCAGGCACGCCAGCAATTCAGCCTGCCCATAGTTGCGATCGGCGGCATCACGCTACATAACGCCCCGCAACTGATTGGCGCCGGCGCCAGCATGCTCGCCGTGGTTAACGGCCTGTTTGGCGCGCCCAGCACGGGCGAAGTCGAACGACGCGCCCGCGGCTTTACCGAACTCTTCCAGTCAACTTCCTGAAGGAACCCTCAATGTCACGCTCCGAAACGCTCTTTGCCAACGCCCAGAAACACATACCCGGCGGTGTGAACTCGCCGGTGCGCGCCTTCAAAAGCGTCGGCGGCACACCGCTGTTCTTCAAGCACGCCGAGGGAGCTTATGTAGTAGACGAAGACGACAAGCGCTATGTCGATTATGTCGGCTCCTGGGGCCCGATGATTCTCGGGCATAGCCACCCGGCGGTGCTGGATGCGGTTCGCGAGCAGTTACAGCATGGTCTTTCCTTCGGCGCACCGACGGCAATGGAAACCGAAATGGCCGACCTGGTATGCAGCCTGGTCCCCTCCATGGAAATGGTTCGCATGACCAGCTCAGGCACCGAAGCCACCATGAGCGCCATCCGACTTGCGCGCGGCTATACCGGACGAGACAACATCATCAAGTTCGAAGGCTGCTATCACGGGCACTCAGACAGCCTGCTGGTCAAGGCAGGTTCTGGAGCCCTGACCCAGGGCGTGCCAAGCTCAGCCGGGGTGCCTGCCGACTTTGCCAAGCACACCCTGACGCTGCCCTTCAATGACATCGCTGCCGTCGAAAAAATGCTCATGGAACTGGGCAGCAGCGTGGCCTGCATTATTGTCGAACCTGTAGCGGGCAACATGAACTGCGTACCACCAGTGCCCGGCTTCCTGGAAGGTTTGCGCCAGCTGTGTGATCAGCACGGTGTGGTTCTGATATTCGATGAAGTAATGACCGGTTTCCGCGTCGCCCTCGGCGGCGCCCAGGCGCACTATGGTGTCAAACCGGATATCACCACCTTCGGCAAGATCATCGGCGGTGGAATGCCCGTTGGCTGCTTTGGCGGCAAGCGCGAGATCATGGAAGTGATCGCCCCAATGGGCCCGGTTTATCAGGCAGGTACCCTGTCAGGGAACCCACTCGCCATGGCCGCAGGCCTGACTACATTGAAGCTGCTGAATCGTCCCGGATTCCACGCGGAGCTGACCGACTACACCGCGCGAATGCTTGCTGGTCTGCAAGCGCGGGCCGACGCAGCATCCATCCCCTTCGTGACCACTCAGGCTGGCGGTATGTTTGGCCTGTATTTCTCCGCGGCCGATGACATTCAGACCTTTGATGATGTGATGGCAGGCGATATCGACCGTTTCAAGCGCTTCTTCCATCTGATGCTCGCTGGCGGGGTTTACCTGGCGCCCAGCGCGTTCGAGGCTGGCTTCACCTCCATTGCCCACGGCGAAACCGAGCTCAAGCTGACACTCGATGCGGCGGAAAAGGCCTTCGCCGCCCTATGACCTCCATCGTCTACCTGCTACTGGGGGCCAGTGCACTAGGACTTTGCTTCTGGCTTTGGCGCCATCGCGCAGACCGACGTGAAGGCGCCCGTGGCGCAATTACCGCCGGCCTGGTAGCTCTCGTAATGGTGGCCGGTAGCGCCCTGCCCCTGGCATTCGTCCAGTGGGATCTGGTTGGCAAGAGCCTCGAGCATGCCCAGCGCATCATGGGTCTTGCTGCGCAGCATATGAGCCTTCCGCTGCTGGGCTTGGCATGCCTCTATCTGGCCAGCGGCTGGCGCTGGCAACCCATTATATGGAGCCGCATCATCCTGGGGATTCTGGCCTTTTATGAGTTGTCCCGGTTTCTGGAATGGCAGACGGGCTACCTCTGGCTATTGACCCTGACAGGCGCGGTGGCACTAGCCATCAGTGGCTTCCTGAATATCGGCCGGGACCGTCGGGTGGGTATTCTCTGCCTGGCTGCGATCGCCTGCCTGCTGGCGCCGTCGCTTATCAACGGGCTTACCGGACAACTGCCGTTACTAGGCCTACTGGACGCGTCCAGTCACGCGAGCTGGTTGATACCCGGTTTTATAGCTGCCGGAATGGCGGTTGGCGTGCTTGCAGAACAGGCGCACAATGAAGACCAGAAACCGCCTGAACACGAGACATCCTGAGAGTCATGATCACTTACATGGGAAAATCCGTTATTTTCGTTTGCCTGCTGGCCGGTATTGCCAGCCCTTCAGCGCATGCGCAGGAGCAGAATGGCAATCCCTTGCTGGTCAGTACGCAGGAAAGGTGCGCCTTCAACCGCGTGGATGACGAGAGTCTGGAGCTGGCACTCGACGCGTGCTACGAAGCCGCTGAAAATGGCGACCTGCAGGCACAATATGAAATGGGGGAGTTTTTTTACCAGGGTGAACGTGTCGAGCGCGATCTGGAGAAAGCCCTTGAGTGGTTCGAGCGTGCTTCAATCCAGGGGCACCCTCGCGCCCAGTACCAGTTGGGTCTTATGCACTACCAGGGCGATGGCGTCACCCGTAACCTGCCCCAGGCCTACATCATTCTGAAAATGTCGGCGGTCAACGGTGAGGAAGCAGCCATGGATGCCAGCGACCGTATAGCGCTGCAAATGAACGAGAACGAGTTATCCGTAGCGACCCATGTTCTGGGCACACTATTTCGGGACTATCTCACCCAGCTTCGAGAGGAGCAGCTTCAGAATCTACAGAGTCAGCCATCTGCTCCGATGGGACCCTCTGTTCCTGCCGCAAACGGAACCGTCGACAACCCCTGAACATAGCAAAATATAGCGTTTGAAGACCGATCAGCTTGGCGGCGGCATCGGGAAGCTCATGACGTTACCGCCGCCCTTTGCCTCGCTGATCTTCGCCTGACCAATCCGCTCTACTTCATCGATACGGACGATCGACTGCAGAGGAATAAAGCTGCGCTCGACACCCTCGAACTGGGTCTTGAGTTTTTCTTCCGCAGGATCCACGAGCAATTGCGAGCGCTCGCCGAAGAGCAGCTCTTCTATTTCGAGAAAGCCCCAGAGATCACTCTGGAATATATTGCGCGCATACAACTCGTATACCTGCCCCTGATTGAGGAAGATCACGCGGAAAATCGGTTGTTTGTCTTTGCTCATAGCTGAACTGTAAGAACCTGTGGCAAGCAAGCCGGACCAGTGCATCCGAAGGGCGCGGATGATACCACAGCGCAGGACATCGGCCCTCCCATCAGTGTATAATTTCGCTTTTGACGAGGCTACGCCCAAGCGCATCCCATGGCCAAGAAACTCTTTATTCAGACCCACGGCTGCCAGATGAACGAGTATGACAGCTCGCGCATGGCTGACCTGCTTGGTGAAAACCAGGCAATGGAACTCACCGATCGTCCGGATGATGCCGACATCATCCTGCTCAATACCTGCTCGATTCGCGAAAAAGCCCAGGAAAAGGTCTTTTCCGAACTCGGCCGCTGGCGTCCGCTGAAGGAAAAGAATCCGGATCTGATCATTGGTGTGGGTGGTTGCGTGGCTAGTCAGGAAGGCAGCGCTATTCGTGATAGAGCGCCCTACGTGGACGTGGTCTTCGGACCCCAGACCCTGCACCGCCTGCCCGAGATGATCGATGCCGCGCGCACCAGCCACCAACCGCAGGTAGATGTCTCGTTCCCGGAAATCGAGAAATTCGATCGCCTGCCCGAGCCCCGCGTTGACGGCCCCACCGCATTTGTTTCGATCATGGAAGGCTGCAGCAAGTACTGCAGCTTCTGCGTGGTGCCCTATACCCGCGGCGAAGAAGTCAGTCGCCCATTTGATGACGTGCTCGCCGAGTGCATTCACCTGGCTGAAAACGGTGTGCGTGAAATCACGCTGCTAGGTCAGAACGTCAACGGTTATCGCGGCCAGACCCATGAAGGCACGATAGCCGACCTGGCCGACCTGATTCGCGTCATCGCCGAGATCGACGGCATCGACAGGATTCGCTATACCACATCGCATCCGCTGGAATTCTCCGACAGCCTGATACGCGCCCATGCCGAGGTACCGGAACTGGTCAAGTATCTGCACTTGCCAGTTCAGTCTGGCTCAGACCGCGTCCTGGCTGGCATGAAGCGCAACCACACTGCCCTGGAATACAAGTCGCGGGTGCGCAAGCTCCGTGCTGCAGTACCGGACATGATACTGAGCTCGGATTTCATCATTGGTTTTCCCGGTGAGACAGACAAGGATTTTGAGCAGACGATGAAGCTGGTGGAAGATGTAGGTTTCGACTTCTCCTATTCTTTCATCTACAGCGCTCGTCCCGGCACGCCGGCCTCGGACCTGCCCGACACAACGCCTGTCGAGATAAAGAAGCAGCGGCTGCAGATCCTGCAGAGCAGACTCAATCAGCAGGGATTCGACAACAGTCGCCGCATGGTCGGTACAGTCCAGCGTATTCTCGTTAGCGATTACTCGAAAAAGGACCCCGGAATGCTCCAGGGCCGGACCGAGCACAACCGTATCGTCAACTTCCGCTGCGACAATCCGCGCCTGATAGGCCAGTTCGTTGATGTGGCTATCGACGAGGCCTTACCCCATTCTCTGCGCGGCACCCTGGTGGCCGAGACCGTCCACTGAACCGTCCATTCAACAATGCACACAATGCTATACGGAACGCGCACTTTTGGTGCGCGCAGACCGCTGATCGCGGCATCTTTGCATCGCGCCTTTGGCGCGCTATGCTGTGATTTCCAGACTTTCACGAGGTTACTGACAGATCATTTTGAACGCTCCCCTGCACATACATCGCTTTAGCATCGAACCCGTCGATCCTCGCCGCCTGGCCAGTCTATGCGGCCAGTTCGATGAACATCTTCTGCTCATCGAGCAGCGCCTGGGCCTGGAAGTTCGTAATCGTGGGAATCAGTTCGAGCTGATCGGCGACGCAGAGCTGGCTCGTTCAGCCGAAGCCGTATTGCGCCAGCTTTATCGGGAAACCCGCGACCAGGCCGAACTGACCCCTGACACCGTCCACCTTTTTCTGCAGGAATCAGGGCTGGAGAATCTCAGCGAGACGCTGCACAACGGCGCAGGTAATGCCCCGGTGGTATTGCGCACCCGACGCATGGCGATTCAGCCACGCGGGCCCAATCAGCAGAGCTATGTGCGCTCGATCCAGGAATACGACATCAACTTCGGTATAGGTCCTGCCGGCACCGGCAAGACCTACCTCGCCGTCGCCTGCGCTGTTGATGCCCTTGAACGCGAACAGGTTCGCCGCATCCTGCTGGTTCGTCCAGCGGTCGAGGCAGGCGAGAAGCTGGGTTTTCTGCCCGGGGATCTCGCCCAGAAGATCGACCCCTATCTGCGCCCGCTATATGACGCCCTGTATGAAATGCTCGGGTTCGAGAATGTCGCCAAGCTGATTGAAAAACAGGTCATTGAGGTAGCACCATTGGCCTACATGCGCGGCCGCACACTGAATAACAGCTTTATCATTCTGGATGAGAGCCAGAACACCACCCTGGAGCAAATGAAAATGTTCCTCACACGGATCGGCTTCGGCTCCACAGCCGTGATTACCGGCGACGTGACCCAGGTCGACCTGCCCCGCGGCACCAAGTCGGGCCTGGCCCACGTAGTGGATGTTCTAAAGGACGTGAAAGGCATTGGCTTCACCCATTTCAAATCCAAGGATGTGGTACGCCACCCGCTGGTTCAACGCATAGTCGAGGCTTACGACCGCTTCGAGTTACGCCAGGAAGGCGAGCGCAAGGAGCGCAGCAATGAGTCCTGAGCCGGCGTCCCTTGACCTTGAACTGGATATTCAGCGCGCAAGCACATCAGCAGACTTGCCCGATGACGAGAGTTTCAGGCTCTGGGCCGGGTTGGCACTTCAGAATCGGCCCGGCCACGAACTGACTATCCGCCTTGTCGACGAAGAGGAAAGTCAGGCCCTGAACCGTGACTACCGTCACAAGGACTATCCGACCAATGTGCTCTCCTTTCCTGCAGACCTGCCCCCCGAGCTGAATATCCCACTGCTAGGCGATCTGGTTGTCTGCGCACCAGTGGTGGCCCGCGAAGCACAGGAACAGGGAAAGCCACTGCAGGCGCACTGGGCACACATGGTTATACATGGCTGCCTGCACCTGACTGGCTATGATCACATTGAAGATGCCGAAGCAGATGAGATGGAGTCCCTCGAGCGCCAACTGCTGGCGCAATTGGGCATTGCCGACCCCTATTTGAGCGAATCCCTGTAACACAACAGTGATTAAAACTGACTTTAAACGCAGTACCCATTTCCACAACGAGTAGAAAGGAACCATGAGCGAAGATCGATCGACCAACGGACACAAGACCTGGCTGGACAAACTGGTCCAGGCTTTTGTCCATGAACCCCAGAACCGCCAGGAACTGCTGGAGTTGTTGCGCGAAGCGCATGCCAACGAAGTACTGGATATCGAGGCCTTGTCGATTATCGAGGGCGCGCTGCAGGTCTCCGACATGCAGGTGCGCGACATTATGATCCCGCGCTCGCAGATGATCACCATTCGATCGAGCCAGTCGCCCCGCGAGTTTCTGCCCGAAGTCATCGAAGCGGCCCACTCGCGCTTTCCGGTCACCGGTGAGAGCCTGGACGATGTGCTGGGCATCCTGCTCGCCAAGGACCTGCTGCCACTGCTGCTCGAGGAAAACACCGAGCGGTTCAATATCAAGGAAATTCTCCGCCCGGCGACCTGCGTGCCGGAGTCCAAACGCCTGAACGTACTCCTCAAGGAGTTCCGTGCCACACGTAATCACATGGCTATCGTGATTGACGAGTACGGTGGTGTCTCTGGCCTGGTGACCATTGAGGACGTACTTGAGCAGATTGTCGGTGATATCGAAGACGAGCACGATATCGATGAGGACAGCCAGATCAAGCCGCTGCACAGCGGGGATTTTCTGGTCAAGGGCCTTACGCCGATCGAGGATTTCAACGAGCATTTCGGCACCGAGTTTCCGGATGAGGAGTTCGACACCGTGGGCGGCCTGGTAATGAACGCCTTTGGTCATCTGCCTCGCCGCAACGAAGTGGTTGAACTGGATGGTTTCCGTGTACGCGTGCTCAACTCAGATAGTCGCCGGGTACACCTGCTGCGCGTAACCGTCGTCGAATCCTGAGAATACCATGCCCCTGCTGAACACCCTTCTCCACTGGCTTCGCGCGCCCGGTTGGCCTGGTCACCTGCTGGCTCTGCTCGCGGGGGCACTGAGCACACTTGCACTCAGCCCTTTCGGTATGTGGCCCCTGGGACTGCTCTCGGTGGCTTTGCTATACCAGGGGCTTGGACAGTTGAAACCCGGCCAGGCTGCTCTGCGCGGCTGGGTCTGGGGGCTTGGGCTGTTCGCCAGCGGTGTATCCTGGGTTTATATCAGTATTCACGTACATGGCTACGCCTCACCTGTTCTTGCCGGATTGCTAACAGCTGCTTTCGTGTCTGGACTTGCTCTGGTAATCGCCCTGATGGCATGGCTTTGGGCCCGCTGGCTTAGGCCCGAAGGCACTCCTTGGTTCGCCTGCCTGGGGTTCGCCGCACTATGGGTGTTGCAAGAGGTCTTCCGCGGCTGGTTTCTGACCGGGTTTCCCTGGCTGTACCACGGATATGCGCACACAGACACCTGGCTGGCCGGGTGGGCACCGGTTGGCGGTGTCTGGCTGTTGAGCTTTTTAAGTGTCCTGACAGCCTGTCTGTTGAGCGATAAAGCGCTCTGGATGCGCATGCGCTCGGCCTGCTCAGGCGCGGCTCTGCTGGTGTTGATCTGGCTGGGCGGCATGGCCCTCTCTACCCTGGAATGGACCCGTCCTACCGGTTCACCCCTGTCGGTTGCATTGATCCAGGCTGATATTCCCCAGTCGCGAAAATGGGATCCGGCCCACATTGATCATACCCTGACACTCTATCGTGATCTTAGTGTCGCACAGGACCCCGTTGACCTGATCCTGTGGCCTGAGACAGCCGTCCCGGTCCTGCAGAGCCAGGCGCTAGCGTTCACCAACGGAATGGCTGCGCGGCTTGCAGAGCAAGGCACCACGCTGATTACCGGCATTCCGGTGGATGAGTACGACAACGATGAACTACAGATCTACAACGGCATCATGGTCGCGGGCAAGGAAGATGAGCAATACCTCAAGCACAAGCTGGTCCCATTCGGAGAGTATGTTCCACTGCAGGAGGTCCTACGGGGTCTGATCGCCTTCTTCGATCTGCCCATGTCGAGTTTTAAACGCGGCCCAGCTGTTCAGGAGCCGTTGCACGCAGCCGGTTATCGACTGGCGCCCTTCATATGCTATGAAGCGGTTTACCCCCATTTTGCCGCACGCCTAGCAGCCCAAAGTGAGTTGCTCATCACCATCAGCAACGACAGCTGGTTTGGCCGCTCGATTGGACCACTACAACACCTGCAAATGGCACGTATGCGCGCCATGGAGAGTGGCCGCTGGATGATACGCGGTACAAATAACGGGGTTACCGCGCTGATCGATTATCGGGGCAGAATTACCCAGCGCATACCGCAGTTTGAACAGGCTGTATTGACTGGCGAAGTGCAACCCCGCAACGGGCTGACACCCTATCTGCGCTGGCCAGACGGGCCCTTGGGTCTAGTGGTGCTGGCCTGTCTCGCTGGCTGCGTTGTAAAGCGCCAGCGAGCCAGCAAGACTGACCCCGCTACCGGAGCCGGGTAGCGAAACGGTAGTCTCGAGTGCCTGCAGAATACGCCAGAGCAGCCTTTGGTCCTCTTGCGTCAGACCGTTGAGCTCCAACTCAGTCAGGGCAGGGTGGCTGCCCTCCATCCATTGGCGCGTGCGCGCCATATCCATTGCCTGATCCAGGCGACGCAATAGTCGCCCGTAGGAGGAATCCCGGCTCCGGTCTTGCGATTCGGGTACCGTCCCTTTCATGAAAACCATCTCCTCTGATAGTGGCCGACGCTCCAAGAATGCGCTCGCCTGATAACCAGAGCATAGTTGCCGTGAGCATTTACGCAGGGTCGCGGCGACGAATGGCATGGGCTACCTGCGCGCAGTCCGGTGGTGTATCCTGCGCTATTGATTTATGCAGCGGCCTGAACAGCATCGATTGACCGCCTCGAAGGCGTCTCAGGGATCACCGCAGACCCGCGCTGCATGACTACCTTTTCCGCCAGACGAGCCCAGACCGTTCACATGCAAGAACAGTATTCTCCCCGTGACATAGAAAGCACCGCCCAGACCGCTTGGGACAGCAAAGACGTCTTCAAGGTAACCGAGACCCCGGACCAGGACACCTTCTACTGCCTGTCCATGTTTCCCTACCCCAGCGGCAAGCTGCACATGGGTCACGTGCGCAATTACACCATTGGCGATGTCATCAGCCGTTATCAGCGTATGCAGGGCAAAAACGTCCTTCAGCCAATGGGATGGGACGCCTTCGGCATGCCGGCAGAGAATGCGGCGATGAACAATAACGTAGCCCCTGCCAAGTGGACCTACGACAACATCGACTACATGCGTACTCAGCTCAAAAGCCTGGGGCTGGCGATGGACTGGTCACGGGAGTTTGCCACCTGCACGCCGCAGTACTACCGCTGGGAGCAATGGTTGTTCACGCGGCTGTTCGAGAAGGGCGTGATCTATCGCAAAAATGGCACCGTCAATTGGGACCCGGTGGATCAGACCGTTCTGGCCAACGAGCAGGTCATCGATGGTCGCGGTTGGCGCAGTGGCGCGTTGATCGAGAAGCGCGAAATCCCCATGTATTATTTCCGCATCACAGACTATGCCGAAGAACTGCTCACCTCACTCGACGACCTGACCGGCTGGCCCGAGCAGGTAAAGACCATGCAGCGTAACTGGATCGGCAAGTCGGTAGGCATGGAAGTACACTTCCCCTACGACCAGGCAAGCATTGGCGAGAACGGCAAACTCAAGGTCTTTACCACCCGGCCAGATACATTGATGGGCGTGACCTATATGGCTGTCGCCGCGGAACACCCGCTGGCCAGCATCGCCGCCAAGGGCAATCCGCAATTGCAAAGCTTTATCGATGAATGCAAGCGCGGTGGCGTGGCCGAGGCCGATATCGCTACCCAGGAAAAGAAGGGCATGCCGACCTCATTGTTCGTCGCGCATCCGCTCACAGGTGAGAAACTTCCGGTCTGGGTCGCCAATTACGTACTGATGACCTATGGCGAGGGTGCGGTCATGGCTGTCCCTGCCCATGACGAGCGCGACTTCCATTTTGCCAGCCAGTACGGACTCCCGATTAAATCGGTTGTGCGAACCAGCGCTGGCGATGAAACCCCGGCACCATGGCAGGATGCGTACGGCGAAAAGGGTGAGCTGATCAACTCCGAGGAATTTGACGGGCTGGACTTTGCCAGTGCCTTCGAGGCCATTGGCGAGGTACTGTCCCAGAATGACCTTGGCGCACCGCGCACACAGTATCGTCTGCGTGACTGGGGAATCAGTCGTCAACGCTATTGGGGCTGTCCGATCCCGATCATTCACTGCACCAAATGCGGCGATGTGCCGGTACCCGAAAACCAGTTACCGGTCGTACTGCCCGAAGATGTGGTGCCCGATGGCAATGGTAGCACCCTTGCCCGTATGCCGGAATTTTACGAATGCACCTGCCCAACCTGCGGTGGGCCAGCCAAGCGTGAAACCGACACCATGGACACCTTCGTTGAGAGCTCCTGGTATTTTGCCCGTTATGCCTCTCCCCACTTCGAACAAGGGATGGTCGACCCCGCAGCAGCTAACTACTGGCTGCCGATTGATCAGTATATTGGCGGTATCGAGCATGCCATCCTGCACCTGCTCTACGCTCGCTTCTTCCACAAATTGATGCGCGATGAAGGCCTGCTTGACTCCGACGAGCCGTTCAAGAACCTGTTGACGCAAGGCATGGTGATTGCCGAAACCTACTACCGCCTGGCCGAAAATGGTGCCAAGGTCTGGTTCAACCCGGCGGACGTACAAGTCGAGCGCGATGGCAAGGGCAAGATAGTCGCTGCTCGTCTGGCCAGCGACGGGCAGCCAGTTGAGATTGGCGGCATCGAGAAGATGTCCAAGTCCAAGAATAATGGCGTCGATCCGCAATCGATGATTGATCAGTACGGTGCCGATACCTGTCGTCTGTTCATGATGTTCGCCTCGCCACCGGACATGAGCCTGGAATGGTCAGATACCGGCGTTGAGGGCGCGCATCGCTTTCTGCGCCGGGTCTGGCGTCTGGCGCACCAGCACGTCACGGCAGGGCCAACCCAGAAACTCGACAAGTCGCGTCTTGATGACGAGCAGAAAACCGTGCGCCGGGCGATTCATCTGGCCATCCGTCAGGCAAGTCAGGATATTGGTCAAAATCACAAGTTCAATACAGCGATTGCCGCCATCATGACCCTGATGAACGTACTGGAAAAAGCCCCCCAAGCCAGCAATCAGGACCGAGCTCTGCTGCAGGAAGGGCTTGAAGCAGTCGTGCTGCTATTGGCGCCTATTACCCCGCATATCAGCCACGGCCTCTGGCAAGCACTTGGGCACCAGGACCAGGCTGTGCAGGCACAATGGCCGACACTGGATGAGTCAGCATTGGTGCAGGACACCCTGCAACTGGTGATTCAGGTGAACGGCAAGCTGCGTGGACATATAGAAGTCGACGCTGCGGCAACACGTGAAGCGATTGAAGCAACCGCGCGTGCGAATGAAAACGTCGTGCGCTTTACCGAAGGTCTGACCATCCGCAAGGTAATTGTGGTGCCGGGCAAACTGGTCAATATTGTCGCCAACTGACATGCAACGGAGAGCCAACATGTTAATGAACCATCCCCGCCAGTTGATTGGCGGCATGCTGATAGCCCTGAGTCTGGTACTCAGCGGATGTGGCTTTCATCTACGCGGTACTGGCGTAGACAACGTCGAACTTGACGAGCTGCAGCTCAGTGCACGCAACAGCTATGGTCAGTTGTACCGCAATATCCGTCAGGCATTGCAGATCGACGGCGTTAAGATAACCAACACAGCGCCCTACCATCTGCAACTGCTCGAAGAGCTTGAGGACAGGACCGCCGTCTCTTATACAAGCCGCGCAACACCTGCGGAATTTGAGCTGGAAACCCGCCTGACCTTTCAGATAAGCGACGAGCGTGGAAGGGCCCTGATAGGCCCGGCCACACTCAAATCCCAGCGGCTGTTCGTCAATGATACCGATAACCTGACCGGTACTAGCGAAGAGGAAGACCTGCTGCGCCGCGAAATGCGCGAGGACCTTACTCGACAGCTGCTGTTTCGCTTGTCCAGCCTGAGTGAAAGTGAACTGTCAGCACGCCAACAGGCGCTCGACAGCCAACAGACACCCTGAGGCCGAATGAAGCTCAATGCTGGACAGTTGGCGCGCCAACTCAAGGAGGGCCTGGCACCGGTGTATGCAATCAGTGGCGACGAGCCGCTGCTCACCGGTGAGGCCGCCGACCAGGTCAGGGCTGCCTGTCGACGCGAGGGCAGCGAGGAGCGCCTGGTCTTTCACGTGGATCGCGCCTTCGACTGGGGTCAGTTACATGACACCAGCCATAGCCTGTCACTGTTCGCTCAGAAACGCCTTGTCGAACTGCGTATAGCCGGTGGCAAACCCGGTGACGAGGGCGCCAAGGCGATTCTCGCCTGGCTTGAAAGCCCTCCGCCTGATACCACATTACTGATCAGCCTGCCCAAGCTAGATGGCAGTACCCAGCGCACCAAGTGGGCCAAGGGGCTAACCGATCATGCCAATAGCCGCTTTGTACAAATCTGGCCAGTGGATGCTCAACAGCTACCGGGCTGGATGCGTGAGCGGCTCGCCGCAGAAGGCATTACACCCAGCGCTGAAGCGCTGGATCTGCTGAGTACTCGGGTCGAGGGCAACTTGCTTGCTGCCGAGCAGGAAATCCAGAAACTCAAACTGTACTGTGATGCCGGCCATCTGGATCTTGAGACGGTACAGCGGGTGGTTGCCGACAGCGCGCGTTTTGATGTCTTCTCGTTGGTCGATGCCATGCTGCTTGGCCAAGCTGAGCAAGCTCTCAGGATACTGCAAGGGTTGCGCGGCGAAGGAGTCGAAGCGCCCGTTGTACTCTGGGCACTGGCTCGGGAGATCCGCAGCCTGGCAAGCATGGCCCATGGACTCAAACAGCAGATCCCCCTCGATCGGATATTTGCCAGCCAACGCCCGCCGGTCTGGGATAAGCGCAAGCCTGTGCTGGGGCAGGCGCTGCAGCGGCACCCTGCAATGGCCTGGGATCAGTGGCTACAGACAGCACAACAGATAGACGAACAGATAAAGGGCCAACAGCCCGGCTCACCCTGGGATGGTCTGAGTGCCATGGTGCTGGCCGTCGCCGGTGTTCGGCTGCATCTTCACGCCGGCGTAGCCCACTGAAGGAAACAGGACCTATCCATGCTGTTCAGGCGGCTCTTACCTTTCCTGCAGGAAAACCCTTCCCTGGCACTGTTTGCGCTGCTCGCAACAGCCTCCTCCGGCTTCGGTCAGACTTTTTTGCTGGGCTTGTTTGGCGATCAGATACGAGAAGCTTTCGACCTTTCCCACTCAGCCTATGGCTTGACCTACAGCCTGGCCACCCTGTGCTCCGCAGCCTTGCTACTCAGATTCGGATCCCTGCTCGATCGCTGGTCCTTGAGTCGGGTCACTCTAATGGCATTGATGGTGTTGAGCGCCGGATGCCTTATGTTGGGGCTATCCCGATACCTCTGGATGTTGGCCCTGGGATTTCTGCTGGTACGTTTTGGTGGTCAAGCGATGCTGTCGCATATCGGCATGACCACTGCTGGACGATATTTCACTCGACATAGGGGCAAGGTTGTCGCCTTTGGCGCCAGCGGCTTTCCTTTGTCAGAGGCTTTGCTCCCGCTGTTGATAGCAGCGCTGGTGGCAAGCGTTGGCTGGCGTGGCAGCTGGATGGTCTCGGCAGGTATCGTGCTGGCAGTGCTGTTGCCCTGCATGCTCTGGCTCAGTCACAACGCAACCCATCCGCAGGCAACCACGGGTAACGGGTCGAGTGATTCGCCGGGCTGGACCCGCGCGGAGGTTCTGCGCGACAGGGGCTTTTACTTACTACTTCCTGCTTCCCTGGCCGTTCCCTTTATCGTAACCGCGCTGTTTTTTCACCAGGGTGCAATCACTGCGCTGAAGGGCTGGAGCCTGGAAGAGTTTGCACGCGCTTTTCTGAGCTATGGCGCGGGCCATCTTGCGAGTTTGTTATTGGCAGGAATTCTGATAGATCGAGTAGGTGCACAGAGGCTTTTACCCTTCTCGCTTATGCCACTCCTGGCCAGCCTTGTGGTGCTTGGCATCAGTGGCGCCATTTGGGCGCCATGGCTCTTCCTCGGCCTGCTTGGTTTGAGCCAGGGCGCGATGAATGCGACCCTTGGAGCGTTGTGGCCGGAGCGCTATGGCGTGCGGCATATCGGCGCGATACGCTCGGTCATGCAGGCGATCATGGTGTTCTCAACTGCACTGGCACCCGTAGCACTTGGGCTTCTTCTTGATACGGGGACAGGCATTACCGGCCTGACAATACTGCTCGCGTCCTATACTACCGGATCAATCCTGCTGGCCAGCTTGGTACGCCGCCCAGGGCTTGCGGGGTAGCGCCGGCAGTCAACCCTGACCCAGATCACCCTGCTTGCCCGCAGCTCGGAATTCACGCTCTATTGGCTAGCGGAGCAACAACACAGGACGTGAGGTTTTCTGCAAAATATTGGTCGTAGTACTGCCAACAAAGAACTGACGAATACGCGAGTGCCCGTAAGCGCCCATGACCAGCAGATCGATATCATGCTCCTGCTCGTAGCCCATCAGCACATCCTCGACCTCCCCGGCACGAATGCTCACATGCACTTCGAAGCCGGCTTTCTCCAGACGCAGTTTGGCGGCATTGATCGCTTCCCAGGCATCATTGGTATCGGCCCCCACCATGACCAGATGGATCGGCAAACCAACGAATAGCGGACTGTCCGCCAGCATCTCGACACCCTTGCGAGTAGTTGCACTGTTATCAAATGCGAGCATGACACTGGCGGGCTTGCGAAACTCACCAGCGGTAACCAGAATCGGACGATGCATGGTCCGGATCACACTTTCCAAATGACTGCCCACGTGCTGACCTACCGAATCCCCCACCTCACCCTGCCGACCGATGACCAGCAAACGAATCTCGTGCTCAAGCTCGTTCAGAGTTTCGACCAGGTCGCCATTACGTTGGCGGCTGAGAGGTTCTGCAACGCCATCAGCGCGGGCACGCTCAACGGCATCCGCCAGCATCAGGCGCCCCTGCTCACGCATCAATTTACCGCGTTTCTCGTCCAGCTCGGCCAACTCCTCAAGCAGATGCTCTCGACTGCCGAGTCCGATATTGCCTGACAGATCACCGCGGGGCTGAGCATGTTGCTGGTCTAGAACGTGGATGAAGACCAGCGGGGCGTCCAGGGACAAGCTCGCCCAGGCTGCGTAATCACATACACCCGTCGAAGAAAGGGACCCGTCGATGCAGGCCAGGACAGTGGTCTTGGTCATCTGTTTATACTCCTTGTTCATTTAATGACCCATTAACTGGTCAACTGCATCCGGCTTGTCGTGGACTCCGAAGCGGTCGACGATAGTCGCGCTCGCCTCATTGAGGCCTATGATCTCAACCTCGGTGCCCTCACGACGGAATTTGATCACCACCTTGTCGAGCGCAGCTACCGCTGTAATGTCCCAGAAATGCGCGCGGGAAAGGTCAATTACCACCTTATCAAGGGCCTCCTTGAAGTCAAAGGCGCCGACGAACTTGTCACTGGAGCTGAAGAACACCTGACCTACCACGCTATAACGGCGCTCGATGTTGTCGATAACGGCCTCGCTACCTATGTGCAGGTAGTGCCCCATCTTGTTGGCAAAAAACAATGCCGCCAGCAGCACGCCAACGAACACACCGTAAGCCAGATTATGCGTGGCAACGACTACCGCAACTGTGGCCACCATCACAATATTGGTCGACAGGGGATGCTTCTTGAGATTTCGCAGGGAGTCCCAGCTAAAGGTACCGATAGATACCATGATCATCACCGCGACCAAGGCTGCCATCGGTATCAGTGAAAGATAGTCACCAAGAAAGACCACCATGATCAGTAGCAGTACGCCGGCAGAGAAACACGATAGCCGAGTGCGGCCACCCGATTTGATGTTGATGATCGACTGCCCGATCATTGCACAACCTGCCATACCACCCAGCAGGCCAGAACCGATGTTGGCGATACCCTGGCCCTTGCATTCACGGTTCTTGTCGCTTGGCGTATCGGTCAGATCGTCCACGATGGTGGCGGTCATCATCGACTCCAGAAGACCTACAACGGCGAGTGCTGCCGAGTACGGAAGAATGATGATCAGGGTTTCGAGATTCAACGGTACTTCAGGCCACAGGAAAATCGGCAAGGTATCCGGCAGCTCACCCATATCGCCCACAGTCCGAATGTCCATTCCCAGATAGACCGCCAGGGCAGTCAACACCAGAATGCACACCAACGGGGATGGAATCAGCTTGCCGATCTTGGGTAGATATGGGAACAGGTAGATAATCGCCAGGCCGCCGGCCGTCATCGCGTAAACATGCCAGGTGACATTGGTCAGCTCCGGCAACTGGGCCATGAAAATCAATATTGCCAGCGCGTTGACGAAGCCTGTCACCACAGAGCGCGACACGAACCGCATCAGCGAACCCAGCTTGAGATAGCCAGCACCGATTTGCAGCAGCCCACACAGAATTGTAGCTGCAAGCAGGTATTCAAGCCCATGCTCGCGCACCAGGGTCACCATCAGCAATGCCATGGCCCCGGTAGCAGCCGAGATCATGCCCGGCCGACCGCCGGTAAAGGCGATAACCACTGCAATACAGAAAGAAGCATAAAGCCCCACCTTGGGGTCCACGCCAGCAATAATGGAAAACGCAATCGCCTCCGGAACCAATGCCAGGGCCACTACGACACCCGCAAGAAAGTCGCCACGGATGTTGGAGAACCACTCTTGTTTTACTGATTGCATAAGGGTCATACAGTCTGTCCACTTGAAAAGATGAGCACTCGCTCTGGAGGCCTGGTGCAAGTTTGCCGAAAAGCCCCGATGGTAAACTGGGCAGTACGGCACTCAAGAGTATTAATCAGGCTTAAGTCGAGCATCAGGGTTAAAGCCGTGGTGAAGCTGGCCGGATCGTGAGGGTCCTGGACACGCGCGCGAGCGTGAGCTCAACAAGTCCGCACAGGACAAAGACACACAAACGAATGTATCGCTTGCCGATGACGAAGTGTCATCCATGGGGAGATGAAACCTATGGTGGCGTGGCGCCGGGGAAGCTGTTCATCGGTTTATCCGGTAGAGGTCCGTTTAAAGGGGGCGTACGGTAGCATAGAAGATAGCTGCAGGCTATCAACCAAACACCCCCAATTTAGCGAGGATAGCGAATTTTACCGTGTTGCCCCTTGCGCTGCATGTTTGTTGTTGCGCCCGCGCGCAAGCGCAAACAGAGGTGCAAAGAAACTGTAGATAACTACAAAGGGATCTACCAGATAATCCCAGTAGTTGTCCGATGGCTTCAAATCAAGCATGAAGGCAAGGGTAGCAAATGCCAGCATGACCACACCCAGGGTGTTTCGTAACACCACAAAGAGCACTGTCAGTGCAGCCACAGCTACTATCAGAATGCGTGGGCTGTAGCCCCACCGGTAAGTATCGATCATGCCAACACCCAGCGCGGCGGGATACAGCACCAGCCCGATGATCGCAAAACAGAGCCATAGCTGCCATTTTGCTGCAAGGGGCACAGGCGGAAGGTAGCCCAACCTGATGATGGATGCAGCGACCAGCCATACGACACTCGTCATCGCCAGATCATCCGTCAACCCGCGCAGCAGGCCGGCTAGCGTCAAACCGGTGGAAAGCGGTATCAATGCTACCAAGACAAGCCCGAGCAACGCAGCCAGGCGATAAGCCGGAGATAGCCGGTGTACCGGTAACAGCAAGAACAGAACTAGCGCAAAGGTAAGTACCGCCTGCAAACTGGCAATAATCATTTTTGCTCCTCCAGCCAGGCCCGATTGAAGGTTACGTGCTTGATAAAACTGTTATTCCAGGAATACACCATATGGAAACGGCCATCATGCGAACGGATCATGTATGGGTACTCATAGTCGAAGTTACACAGTCCCCGGCTGCACACCCGGCCCTCCATCAGCTGCATGTACTCGTCCAGCAGCACCTGACGCTTGGGACCACTGGCCTCGAGAAACTTGTCCCGCATCAATGGTTGATAAGTCGCCAGCGGAATCGGATCGCCGTTCTCGTCTGTCGATTCATCAATGGTATTGATAAGCGACCAATTGCGGAGGTTGAAGCTGGCTTCATCCAGAGTGAGACGGAAACGGCCATCAGCCAGATTATTTTGCGCTACCAGCAAGGTGCCACGGTGGGAACGGACTGCGGCCAGTGATGAGTTGGGATTCCAGGGATCCACAAAACGCTCTTCACTCCAGGTTTGTCCTGCATCAGCGGTCACTGTAGCGAGCACATGGCCCTTCTCCTCACCGGCATAGCGCAAGAGTGCAATAGCCCGAAGCTCATCGAGCGCAACCACGGTTGGCTGCAGCGAGTTGGTGCCGTCAGCCATGCGAAATTTGTCAACTACCCGGCCGTCCGAGTCGAGGTAGAGATACTCGGGAAATTTCCCCAGAAATTCATGGTAAACGGGCAAACCGATGGAGCCGTCCTGATGGAAAAGAGGAGCAGAGCGCACCAGGGTACTGATGTTGATGAACGGCGAGGTAATTAGCTGGCGCGGCTCGGTCCAGGTAATGCCCTGATCTTCGGAGACCATGACATTAATGGCACTACCGGCCCAGCCACCCAGCGATACTGAAACGTAGAAAAGCCAAAGCCGCTCGTCCGGCGCGAGCGCCAGTACCGGATTACCCAGTTTACGGATGGGCTTGCCTACGGACTCACGGGTCATCTCGCGGGTAGCCAGTACCTCTTCGTCACTCCACTCACCACTGGCTGCGTCGAAACGAGCACCCCGTATTTGCACATCGGCTGCGCCTTCCCGTGAGCCTGCGAACCAGACACTGAGAAGATCGCCATTCGGCAAGGTGGTAATGGATGAGGAATGCACAAACTCGTCAAGATCACTGGAAACAAAGCGACGCTCCATGATTGGTTCGGAAGTAATCTCTTCGCTGTCGTCCCAGCGGGTAGTTGTGTCAAACCCGGACATTGTATAGGGCGCACTCAACCACCAGGCCAGGGCGAAAAGCACGACCAGCAGCGCCAGTACAGGAACCCTGTATTGCAAGGACCATGATCGGAAAAGCATACAACTCCTTGTTATTTTAGATCGCTGTCAGAATCAGAGCACGGCACTCAATGATAATGAGCTTCAAGCCAGTGTTCGCTTAATAAGTCGGGCGAAATCATATCCCATGTTACTGAAAATCGCCCTGTATCTTGATGTAACTGAATCAATCCCTCAGAAACACCCAGGTCTGCGCCAGCAACCGACACAACCGGAAACCCTGGCCCTGAATGTGATTGACCAGATCGATCGTGGGCACCTCGCCTATATCAGGCGTATGAATCTCGATCATGATCATACGCAAAGAGACCGGAAGTTCAGCCGGAAATAATCCGCACTCCCCGCCCTCGATATCAAGCACCAGAACAGTGGGGTGGAACTCGTCGAGCAGCGAGGAGAGAGTGCGGGTCGGAACCGTGAGTCTGCGGTCAGCCCTGGCAGGAGTCAGCGCGCTGCTCCACCAGTACTCGTCGTAGATCCCCAGCTCGATATGAACGTCTTTGTATCCATCGGCAACCACCGCCGCCTCAACAAGCTGCAGTGTCTGGCCGTTTGCGGCAAACGTATTGCGAATCTGATCATACATGGCCCGGTTGGGCTCAACGATGACCACCGGGTTTTCCGAATGCATACCCGCAACGGACCCGGTAACACCAGCCCCTGCCCCGCATTCCATTACCCGATCGCCCGGGCGAATCATTTCAGTTATTAGCTGTAGATCAGCCTGCTCGTAGTCGCCAATGGCGAAATAGTAAGCCATCCGCGCACTGAACCCCGATCTGACGGGCAGAACCAGGGAGTAAAATGGATGCTTCAGGCAAACTTCGCCATTCAGGCCATCAAGCCATTGTTGATAGCGCTGGATTTCAAAAGCATCTCCAGCTTCTTCCTGCGGCCACTGATTCAGGCCGCGGGCGTTGACACGCTGGCGCCGTATCTCGACGGCACTGTCTTCTTGCAATGGGATAGGCATCAAATGACCTTGGATTTGGTCCGGCTCTCAATACTAGCATCGTGCCAGGGTCGTATCTACGTGATCAAATACGACTATCAGCTGTCACGAACCCACTGTTTGTCGTGATAGAGTTGCTGGGATAAATCCAAGTTGGAACGCCTCAATGCCTATCAAGACCTCTCGTTCGGCCTTCAATGGCCGCTATCTGGCCACTGCTACGCTGGCTGTGCTGATGGCAGCTTGCGCAGATACACCTATTCAAAAGGCCCACGCCGAAAGCCCTGTTAAAACACCGGCGCCATCGAGCTCCCCCAGCATTCCCATTGCTCAGCCCCCTGAACCTGTTGCCCAGGAGCAGACTTTCAACCAGTGGAAGCAGCAGTTTCGGAAGGAGGCAATCACCTCGGGCATCAACGAAGCTCTATTTGATCGGGCATTCGCAGAGGTTGTGCCTGATCCGGGCATCCTGCGCGCCGACAGCAGTCAGCCCGAGTTCACACGCCCGGTCTGGGAATACCTGGACGGCGCTCTTTCCAGTACGCGCATCAGTCGCGCGCAACGCCTGCTGGGTGAGCATGCGTCAACACTGACTGCCATCGAGCAGGCATACGGGGTAGATAGACATATCCTGGTAGCCATCTGGGGGCTGGAAAGTAACTTTGGCAGTAACATGGGCGACAATTACGTGATACGTGCCCTCGCTACACTGGCTCACCAAGGCCGCCGCCCTGATTTTGCCCACGCGCAGCTACTGGCTGCTCTGGAAATACTTCAGCATGGCGACATCGCCCCTGTCAGCATGCTCGGATCCTGGGCCGGCGCCATGGGACAGACCCAGTTCATACCGACGACCTATAACAGCCACGCAGTGGATTTCGATGGCGACAACAAGCGTGATATCTGGAACTCCTCTGCCGATGCGCTGGGGTCAGCCGCCAACTATCTGAAGGTATCCAACTGGGATAGCGGACAACCCTGGGGCGCAGAGGTCGCACTAGTCGAGGATTTCGATTACGCCTTGGCGGACATTTCTGTGCGCAAGACCCTTGCCGAGTGGACTGCGTTGGGTGTTAGAAGCGCTCAGGGTGGCCCCCTGACGTTTGCGGATGACAACCAGACCGCCTCTCTGCTGCTACCAGCAGGATACCGAGGCCCAGCATTCCTTGTTTTGAATAATTTTCGAAGCATTCTGCGCTACAACAACTCAACCAGTTATGCGCTGGCGATCGGGCTGCTAGCCGAACGCATGCAGGGCCGGGGTGAAATAGCCGCCAGCTGGCCCAAGGGCGACACACCACTGGCGCGCAGTGAACGCCTGGAACTGCAGAGGCGACTCAAGGAAGTAGGCTACGATCCGGGCGGCGTTGACGGCATTATCGGCGCCAATACCCGTCAGGCGCTGAGAAACTTTCAGATCGCGTTGGGCCTGCCGGCTGACGGCTACCCTTCCAAATCACTTCTGGAAAAATTGCGTACATTTCAATAACCGATAGGACCGATACTCGCAGGCGACCTTAACGGCGCCTGTGATAAACTGCACACATCAATCAACGGTAAACGCCGGCCGGCAAGCACCATGATCCGGCGTTCAAGCCGCCTTGGGTCCGGTACAGGAGCAGCTTCGTTTCATGAGCGACCATCCCTCAAAACGCATCGGTAGCGGCGAGAAATTTCGCAACGCCCAAGGCATTGCCGCGATAAAGGACGGCCAGAAGCGGCGAGTCACAAATGACGAGCCCACCCTGTTCGAACCCAAGCCCAAGTGGCTGCGCGCAAAGGCTCCCACCGGAGAGCGCTTCGAGGCCGTCAAACAGAACGTCGCCTCCCATAAGCTGAGCACGGTATGTCAGGAGTCGCATTGTCCGAATATGGGCGAATGCTGGTCCAATGGCACAGCCACCATCATGTTGATGGGTTCTGTCTGTACCCGCGCTTGCCGATTCTGCGCCGTCGACACCGGCAATCCGAATGGTTGGCTGGACGTCGATGAGCCGGAAAACACGGCCAAGTCCGTAGAATTGATGGGGCTGCGCTACATCGTACTCACCTCGGTAGATCGTGATGATCTTCCCGATGGTGGAGCGGGTCATTACGCCGCGGCGGTTCAAGCCATAAAACGACGCACTCCCCAAGTCGTGGTAGAAGCGCTGACACCTGATTTTGACGGTGTACATGCGGCTATCGAGGCAGTGGTCGATTCAGGGTTGGAGGTTTTTGCCCAGAACGTGGAAACAGTCGAGCGTCTCACCCTGGAAGTACGCGATCCCCGAGCCGGCTACGCCAAGACCTTGAAAGTACTCGAACATGCCAAGCGGCACCGGCCTGGGGTTATAACCAAAACCAGTTTGATGCTTGGGCTCGGCGAAACCGAAGAAGAAATACTGGCTACGATGGATGACCTGCGCGCGATCGGCGTGGACATACTCACGCTCGGACAGTATCTGCAGCCAACCAAGAACCATCTTAAGGTCAAGCGCTGGGTCACTCCCGATGAATTCAACCGCTATCGGGAGATTGGACTGGCCAAGGGTTTTATGGAAGTGCCATCGGGTCCACTGGTCCGTTCAAGTTATCGCGCAGACAGGGTCTTCGAAAAGAACAACCTGGGATTGGCCGAGCCCGCTGCGGTACCCGGTCAAGGGGCAAAGTCGCAGCTGATACCAACCCGCTCGGTCAGTTGAAAGGGTCAGGTTCTGGGGTCCTTGTCTGCCGAATATCCCAGTTCCTGCAGCAACGCCCGCTCCAGTCGCTGACCGACTTCGCCAATCAGCGGCCTCTCTTCTAGCTGGTCTCTCATCTGCGTCATCGCCAGGCCGGCGTAGCCACAGGGATTGATCCGCTGAAAGGGCTGCATATCCATATCCACATTCAATGCCAACCCATGGAACGAGCAGCCCCGGCGAATGCGCAGACCAAGTGACGCAATCTTTGCGCTACCGACATACACACCGGGAGCGTCGGCACGTGGCGCAGCATCTATACCAAAGTCAGCCAGAGTAGTTACCAGACCGCGTTCCATTGCAGTAACCAGGTCCCGAACACCTATATTCAGTCGACGAATATCGAGCATCAGATACGCAACCAGCTGGCCCGGTCCATGGTAGGTCACCTGGCCGCCGCGCTCAGCCTGCACCACCGGAATATCGCCCGCGGCCAGCACATGTTCGGGTTTCCCCGCCTGCCCCTGGGTAAACACGGGAGGATGCTCCAAAAGCCAGATCTCGTCTGGCGTTTCGGCATTGCGCCCCTCAGTCAGACTGCGCATCGCCTCTAGCGTGGGCAGGTAATCAGCAAGCCCCAGACGACGGACCACCGGCGCGCTCATCAAAGTACCATCTGCACCCTGCCGGTAGCCTTCAGCTCGGCGTTAAGCGCCTGCAGCTGTTCAGGTCCGGTGGCCGTGATATCCATGCGCAGGGACAGGAAACGACCATTCTTGCTCTCCTTGATATCGATTGATGCAGGGTCCAGACCCGGAGCGTGACGCTCGACGATATCCGCCACCAGCTCGACAAATCCTTCACCGGCGTTACCGATCACCTTGATGGGGTAACGGCAGGGAAACTCGATACGCGGTGCTTCATCATTTTTCACGGTCATGGGCGATCCACTCTCAGTTGAACAGGCCGTAGAAGAACAGCCTGAGACTGTCCCACAAGCGGCCGAAGATGCCCGCCTGCTCAACATCCGCCAATGCCACAAGCGGCGCACTGTGAACGACCTCGTCACCCAGCTTGACCTCGACCTGACCTAGTACGTCACCCGCAGCAATGGGTGCTTTGATCGACGAATCAATGGTAATGCCGGCCTCCAGCTTCTCCGCTTGCCCCTTGGGCAGCGTCATTACCAGCCCGTCTGTCAGACCAAGGGCAACCTGATTCTCCGCACCTGCCCAGACTCTGGCCTGGGACAGAACCTGGCCTGGCTCGTAAAAGGATTTTGTCTCGAAGAAACGGAAACCCCAGGTCAACATCTTCTGGGTTTCAGCCGCTCTTGCCTGCTCGCTGGTTGTTCCCATAACCACGGATATCAGACGCATGCCTTCACGTTCAGCTGATGCCACCAGGCAATAACCTGCTTCCTCGGTGTGCCCGGTCTTGAGTCCGTCAACCGTGCTGTCGCGCCACAACATCAGATTCCGGTTGGGCTGGGTAATGCCATTCCAGACAAATTCCTTTTCCTTGTACAACTTGTAGTGCTCTGGATCGTCGCGAATGATGGCGTGTGCCATGGCCGCCAGATCCCGTGCGGTTGAAAGGTGGCCCTCGGCAGGCCAACCGGTGGAGTTCTCAAAATGGGTATTATTCATACCGAGACGCTTGGCGTGGCTGTTCATCAGATCAGCGAACGCCTCCTCGCTCCCGGCAATATGCTCGGCCATCGCGATGCTGGCGTCATTACCGGACTGGATGATGATGCCACGCAGCAGATCGATAACCGGCACGCGGTTGCCTACCTCGATGAACATCTTAGAGCCACCCTTGCGCCAGGCCTTTTCGCTTACCAATACCAGATCCTCTTCCTTGATCTGGCCACGCAGGATTTCCATACTGGCGATGTAGCTGGTCATCATCTTGGTAAGACTGGCAGGCGGCAGAGGTTCATCCGCATTATGCTCCATGAGCACTTCCCCGCTGCGGGCATCCATCAGCATATAACTGCTGGCAGATAGCTGCGGCGCCGATGGAACTATAGCAGCGCCCTGAGGTGCTGCGTTGGGCGTAGGCACCTGGGCAGAGACGAGGCCTGAAAACGCCAGCGAACCTGAAAGCAGCAGCATGTGGGTCAATTTTTTAAGCATGGTACTCACTATAAAATGAAATAGGACGGTGATTGAGTGTCAGTTTCCGGAAATCAACGCAGGCGTACCCAGGTTGGCGCGCTGCAATACATCGACCAGCTGTCGGGCCTGGTCCTCCGAGCTAAGCGGCCCGATGCGAACCCTGTGTAACGTGATGGCGTTGCTTTGCGTGGTACTGAGAAATACTGGACTGCTGGTTTGAGCCTGCAACTGTGTCCGAAGCTGTTCGGCCGCCTGGATGGATGAAAACGCGCCTACCTGCAGAAAAACCCTGTCGCCGGCTCCAGCTCCCTGGGATGAAATCTCCGGAATGGGTTCGGGCGCTGCGGCCTGCGCAGTAACCAGATACCCCGGATTCCGTTGCTGATGCCAGACTACCGGATCAATGCCTTCGACCCTGACCCGAGCTGTGCCCTTGTCTGCAAACCCGAGTTTCTTGGCGGCGGCATAGGACAGATCGATAATCCGCGTGGAGTAAAAAGGCCCACGATCATTGACCCTTACGACCACCTTACGGTCGTTGGCAAGGTTGGTGACCTGAACATAGGTAGGCAATGGCAATGTCTTATGCGCCGCCGTCATACCGTAGAGATCATAGAGTTCGCCGTTTGCCGTTTTCTGCCCGTGGAACTTGGTCCCGTACCAGGAAGCTTCGCCATCTTCACGGTAACGTCGGCCATCCTGCATGGGCGTGTAATGCTTACCCAGCACCTTGTACGGCGATGCTTTGTATGGACCATTATGAACCGTTGGCACCGCATCCGGGATAACCGAGACATCCATAAGATAGTCCGGCGCGCCGTCTACCAGAGGCCTGAGGGCAGAATCCGCGCCACCGCCGGATTGCTTCTGGGGTGCACTCGAGCAAGCCGCCAGCAATACCAGCGCACTCATAACCAAGGCGCATCTTACACGGCATGTAACGCTGCTATTCATTGGCTCCGGCCTCTCCTATCAGCTCGGACAACTGATGCACCACCATCGCATACATGACACTTCTATTATAACGGGTAATCACGTAGAGGTTATCCAGCCCGATCCAGTACTGCATGTGGTCCCCAGCATCAAACTCGTAAGCCATGACCTGAAGATCGGACGCAAGTTCCTTCCCTGGTTGCCAACCCAGCGACTTTAATTCCCCTACGCTACGACGTGCTTCGAGGCCTTGATCAAGTGTAACGCCCTTGGCGAAATCATCACCTGTAACTGTGACGGGGACCGCAACACCTTTGCCAAGCTGCCAATCATGTTCACTGAAATAATTCGCCACGCTGCCGATCGCGTCAACCGGGTTATTCCAGATATCAACCTTGTCGTCACCATCGAAATCAACGGCAAAGGCCTGATAACTGCTGGGGATAAACTGGGGGTATCCCATTGCTCCAGCGTAGGAGCCCGTGAGTGTCAGCGGGTCCATCTGCTGTTCGCGGGTCAATACCAGAAAAGCCTTGAGCTGACGGCGGAAAAAGTCAGCCCGGGGCGGATAGTCGAACCCCAGTGTGGTGAGCGCATCAATTACACGGTGGTTGCCCTTGTTGCCGCCGTAGGAGGTTTCCACACCGATAATCGCAGTTATCACTTCGGCCTCGACACCGTATTCCTGCTCGGCGCGGGCCAGGGCATCCGCATGGGTGCGCATGAAGGCAAGACCATCGGCAATGCGTTTATCAGTAATGAATATGGCACGGTACTCATGCCAGGGGCGCACGCGCTCCGCGGGTCGGGAGATCGCATCAAGAATAGCTTGCTTGCGCTCGGCATTGGCGAGTAGCCCACTCACGTAGGCGGGGGGAAAACCATGCTCGATCTGCATTTCCTGTACAAACGGCGTCACCGCTGGATGCTCGGCAGAGTAATCAGCAGCCAACAGCGGTGCACCAGTGGACGCCAAGGCGGCGGCGACAAACAGGTTCAGACGACGGAATAAATTTGCCTGCATTATTGAGCCATCCATTTTCGATGCGTGTGAATCGACATCAGAATGCCGAATCCGGATAGAAGCGTTACCAAGGAGGTTCCGCCGTAGCTGATCAGCGGCAAGGGTACCCCGACTACCGGTAACAGGCCACTGACCATACCGATATTGACCAGCACATAGATGAAGAATGTAAGCGTGATGCTCCCGGCCAAAAGCTTGCTGAAGGTGTCCTGCGCCTGCAGAGTGATGAACAAACCCCGCGCTACTATCAGCAGATAGATCACAAGCAACAGACACACGCCAACCATGCCGAATTCCTCGGCCAATACCGCAATAATGAAATCGGTATGCCCCTCGGGCAGGAAATCAAGGTGCGATTGCGTCCCCTGCAACCAGCCCTTGCCGAATACACCTCCGGAGCCTATCGCGGCCTTGGACTGAATGATGTTCCAACCGGCCCCCAGTGGATCGCTTTCAGGGTTGAGGAAAGTCAGCACGCGGCGCTTTTGGTACTCTTCCATCACAAAGAACCACATTGCCATTGCCACGGGGACCAGCAACACGGCAGCCCCGATAATGTAACGCCAGCGCAATCCCGCCAGCAGCAGCACGAAAAGACCCGATAAAGCTACCAGCAGCGAGGTACCCAGATCCGGCTGCTTGAGGATCAGAACCATGGGTATGAGGATGATAGTCATCGTCCCGCAAATATAGCGGAAACTCGGCGGCAGATTTCGGCGCGCAAGATACCAGGCTACTGCCATTGGCATCACCAGCTTCATGACTTCCGAAGGCTGGAAGCGCAACACCCCGGGGATGGTCAGCCAACGCTGAGCCCCTTTGGCTTCCGTGCCAATAACCAGGACAGCCACAAGGAGCAACAAACAACCAAAATAGGCAACCGGTACCCAGCGCTCCATAAAACGCGGCTTGAACTGGGCAATAGCCAGCATCACGGCCAACCCGACGCAATATGCTGCGCCCTGACGATAGAGTATCGCCATACTCTTGCTGCCAGCCGAATACAGCACGAAACCCGCCACTGTGGCCAGCACCAGGATCAACAGCAGCAACCATGGATCAACATGAATCCGCTGCCAGAATGGATCCCGTCGCGGCAATCCGCCACCTCCGGTTGCCATCGCAGAGAGAACGGCTTTCATTCTGCTACCTCCTCTGTGAAAGCGGTTGGTTCCGGCTCAGGCACTAACCATGCGTCGAAAAGCTGGCGGGCCACCGGCGCTGCAACACGACCGCCAGATTCCCCATTTTCAACCATCACAGCTACTGCAATTTTCGGCGCCTCGGCCGGCGCAAAGCCCACGAAAAGGGCATGGTCGCGATGGCGCTCCTGCAACGCCTCCGAATCGTACCTCTCGCCCTGGGCAATCGCCACGACCTGCGCAGTGCCGGTTTTACCCGCCATGCGGTAAGGCGCATCTACCGCAGCACTGCGCGATGTCCCGTGCGGGGCATGCATGACGTCCTGCAGAGCATCGACGATAAAGTCCCAGTCGTCCGGGTTCTTGAGTTCAATATCCGCAGGTGTGTCCTCTACCAGAGGCGGCACACCTTCGGCATGCATCAGCAGACGTGGTCTGCGCCAAACGCCTCTATTGGCCATCAGCGCAACCGACTGGGCGAGCTGCAGCGGCGTGGTCAGCATGTAACCCTGGCCTATGCCGGTAATCAGCGTCTCACCCGGATACCAGGGTTGACGTCGGGCCTCGCGCTTCCAGGCGCGCGAAGGCATCAGTCCAGCCGATTCTTCATACATGTCATGGGACACCCTGGTCCCCAGGCCAAAACGGGTCATGTAATCATGCAGCCGATCGATCCCGAGCTTATTAGCCAGATCGTAAAAATAGGTGTCATTGGACCGCGCAATGGCATAAGCCATCGACACCCAGCCATCACCCGATCTGTTCCAGTTCCGGTATTTGTGACTATGATTGGGCAGTTGATAAAAGCCTGGGTCATACACACGACTTTCGCGCGTGGTGACACCACTGTCCAATCCGGCCAGGGCAACGATCTGCTTGATCGTCGACCCCGGCGGATACAATCCGCGCAACACGCGGTTGAAAAGCGGCTGATCAAGGGAGTCACGCAGGGCACCGTAGTCAGCATGGCTGATGCCAGTCACAAAGAGATTGGGGTCGAAACCGGGCTGACTGACAAACGCAAGTACCCCTCCGGTTTCTGGCTCGATCGCTATGACGGCGCCCCGACGATGACCCAAAGCCTCCTCCGCCACCGCCTGCAACCGGCTATCCAGATGCAAGGTGATGTCCTTGCCAGGTAATGGGTCTGTGCGCTTGAGCACCCTGAGAACGCGTCCCCGAGCATTTGTTTCCACTTCCTCATAGCCCACAGTACCGTGCAGGGTATCTTCATAAAACCGTTCCACACCGGTCTTGCCTATATAGTGGGTGCCGGCATAGGCCACCTGATCGATGGTGGTCATTTCCTTCTCGTTGATACGGCCTACATACCCCACCGCGTGGGCAAAATGCTCCGCAAGGGGATAGTGCCGCACGAAGCTGGTCTGCACCTCAACGCCGGGCAGGCGAAACTGATTGATGGCGATTTGTGCTATTTGCTCCTCGGTCAGCCCAAACATCACCGGGACGGCTTCAAAGGGTCGACGCGCCTGGTTCAGCTTGCGTTCCGCGCGCTCCATGTCTTCATCTGTCAATTGCAGCAGGGAGCCGAGAAGCACAAAGGTTGCATCCAGGTCAGGCACCCTTTCTCTGGTGATACTGAGACTGAAACTGGGACGGTTTTCAGCGAGCACGATGCCGTTGCGGTCATATATCCGGCCACGACTCGGGGGCACCGGCTGAATATGCACACGGTTATTCTCGGACAGCGTCGAATGATGTTCGTACTGCGTGACCTGCAGGAAGTACATACGGCCGACCAATGCCATCGCCAGCGCTGCAACGAACACCGAGGCAAGCACTACCCTTCTCTGGATAACACCGGCGTCACTGGAATGGTCCTTCAGGTGAATAGGTCTGGCCATGTATCACTTGTGGTAGGGGTGGCGATTGAGAATTGTCCAGGCTCGGTAAAGCTGTTCAGCCAATAGTATCCTTACCAGAGGGTGCGGCAGGGTTAACGCCGACAACGACCAGCGCTGCTCGCTACGAGCAGCCACTTCAGCCGCCAGACCTTCAGGTCCGCCAACCATAAGGTTGACGTTGCGCGCTTCCAGACGCCAGGCGTCGAGATGTGCGGCTAAATCTTCGGTACTCCAGCTGCGGCCCGTCACCTCGAGGGTGACGATTCGCTCACCCGGCTGCGTGGCAGCAAGCATCTGTTCGCCCTCCCGACGCATCAGCCTGGCAATGTCGGCGTTCTTGCCGCGCGTTGCCAGAGGCACCTCCACTAGGTCCAGCGGCAGGTCCGCGGGCATGCGCTTGGCATACTCATGATAACCCTGCTCAACCCAGCGCGGCATGCGCGACGCCACACTGATCAACCGAATACGCAATGCCGATTACTCGGAGGGTTGCTGCTGCTGAGCCCGGCGGGACTCCGCACTCTGCCACAAACGTTCCAGGTCATAGAACTGGCGGGTAGCAGGCTGCATCACATGTACAACGATATCGCCGAGATCCACCAGAACCCACTCGCCGGACTCTTTGCCTTCGACGCCCAGGGGTCGATTACCCGCCGCCTTGGCCTTCTCCAGCACGTTGTCACTGAGTGCACTGACGTGCCGGTTCGAGGTGCCACTGGCGATAATCATAAAATCGGTAACGCTGGTGAGTTCGCGGACATCGATGCGCACCACATCCTTTGCCTTGAGCTCGTCCAGGGCATCTTCTATTACTTTGACCATTTCGTCGATCTGCATAGGTAGTTCAAATCCTTCGGTGTCAGGGCCGGTACAGCCCATGGGTTTCAATATAATCGAGTACGGCATCGGGCAACAGGAAACGCGGCGATCGATCAGCCGCCACCAGTTGGCGAATGTGGGTGGCCGAAATCGCTAACGGCGTCTGCGACAGGCAGATAATCTGTCCCGTTTTCGCATTGGCGCCAGCCGGTTCGCTGACGCTGCGGGCGGCCAGCAGATCCTTGAGCACTTCAGGCAACTCCGGATCGTAATCCGGACGCTGTAATACCACCAGATTGCTCAGTTCCAGCAATTCTTCCCAGCGATGCCAGCCCGGCAACCCACCGAAGGCATCCCAACCAAGAATCATGAACAGGGTAACAGTATCGCCGAGCTCGCTGCGCAGGGATTCAAGAGTTTCCACGCTATATGACGGGCGGTCACGCCGCAGCTCGCGGTCGTCGACCTGCAGGTCACAGCCACCGAGGGCGGCCAATCGGACCATATCCAGGCGCTGCTCAGCGGTCGCACCCGGTTGTCCGCGGTGGGGTGGTCGTGCACTGGGGATCAGCCGCAGTTGGTCCAGACCCAGGCATTCTGCCGCTTCCAATGCACCGCGCAGATGCCCATAGTGAATCGGATCGAAGGTTCCTCCGAGCAGGCCTATACGTTGGCTCATCCGCACATCATTGACGGATATGTCCGTCACCGAACACAACGTACTTCTCGCTTGTCAGGCCTTCGAGCCCAACCGGGCCGCGTGCATGGATCTTGTCCGTTGAGATACCTATTTCGGCTCCGAGTCCGTACTCGAAACCGTCAGCAAAGCGTGTCGAGGCATTGATCATCACGGAACTGGAGTCCACCTCGGCCAGGAAGCGCCGCGCACGGGTGAAGTCTTCCGACACCATAGCATCAGTGTGCTGGGAGCTATAGGTGTTGATGTGCTCGATCGCTGCATCCATATCATCGACTACCCGTATTGAAAGGATCGGCGCCAGATACTCTGTTGTCCAGTCTTCTTCGCAAGCCACAAGGGCCTCGGGCAGGATCGCACAGGTAGCAACGCAACCGCGCAACTCCACCTGCTTCTCGGCGTACGCCTTCGCTACCCGGGGCAGAAAAGTGGCTGCGACGTCCTGATGTACCAACAGGGTTTCCATCGCATTACAGACGCCGTAGCGATGCGTTTTGGCGTTGACGGCTATCGCTTCTGCCTTATCCAGATCGGCACGATCGTCTACATAAACGTGACAAATACCATCCAGATGTTTGATCACAGGCACACGCGCATCACGGCTGATCCGCTCAATCAAGCCTTTGCCACCGCGTGGCACAATCACGTCGACAAATTCCGGCATGGTTATCAACGCGCCGACCGCTGCACGGTCTGTAGTTTCTACTACCTGAACCACCTCGGCTGGCAACCCGGCCGCTGCCAGGCCCTGGGCGATGCAGCGGGCAATGGCGCGATTGGAATGAATCGACTCTGAGCCACCGCGCAAGATGCAGGCGTTGCCCGATTTAAGGCACAGGCTTGCCGCTTCGACGGTCACATTGGGCCGCGACTCATAAATGATGCCGATCACACCCAGGGGCACACGCATCCTGCCAACCTGAATCCCGGAAGGCAGGAACTTCATATCACGTATGGCGCCAATAGGATCGTCCAACCCCGCCACTTGGCGCAGGCCTTCGAGCATGCCCTGTATCCGCGCAGGAGTAAGCGCCAGGCGGTCAAGCATCGCCGCATCCAGACCATTATCCCGTGCCGACTGCAGATCCAGCTCGTTAGCTTCCACCAACTGGCTCTGAGCCGCTTCGATTGCATCTGCAGTTGCCAGCAACGCATGATTCTTCACCGCCGTAGTAGCGCGACCAATCACCCGAGATGCCTGCCGGGCCTTGAGACCCAGCCCCTGCATGTAATCTGTTACCTGTTCCGCACCCATGCCTGCCACCGATTGCCTGTTACCGAGACTAAAGGCCGCATTATAGCTGTCTGCCCAGGCACTGGACAGGGCAGAGCTGCTATGATCTTTAATATGATTGAATCACGCCAAGACAGACACCCCTCCGGCCCAAGGGCTCTCGCAACCGAGAGGATGCAAGGACCATGGATAACCTGCTGACGAGCAGCCTGCTCGAATGGCTTGGTGACCATCGGCAATGGCTTGGACTGGCCATATTTCTGATCGCGCTACTGGAGTCGCTCGCCGTCGCGGGCTTGGTAATACCAGGCGTATTTCTGCTGCTCGGCGTCACGGCCATGGCTGGAGGTGGGGGCATGCCATTTGCTTCGGCTCTGGCATGGGCCTTTTGCGGTGCAGTACTGGGCGACATGTTCAGCTTTGCATTGGGTCGCTTTTTTCATGAGGACATTCGCCGCCTGAGTCTGTTTCGTCGTCATCCGCAGTGGATTGCCCGCGGAGAGATCTTTTTCCGGCGCTACGGTCTTTTTGGGATCTTCATTGGGCGGTTCGTGGGCCCAATACGCCCAGTCATCCCCATGATCGCGGGCATGCTCGATATGCCTTCGATCCGCTTCGTTACCATTAATTTGCTCTCGGCTCTGGCGTGGGCGCCGGTGTACGTTACACCGGGCTTTCTGGCGGGACGCGCGGTCAAATGGCCAGTGCCCGAGTTCTTCTGGCAGCATGCGCTGACGTTACTCGGGCTGCTGTCCGGGTTGCTGCTGGCCGTCATCCTGATTCTACGAGCCCAAAAGCGCTGGAGTAACATACTAGCTGGCCTGCTGTGCCTGGCAGCTTTAGTATTGGTGTCTGTCAACGGGGAAAGGCTGGCAATCCTCGATCAGAGTCTCGCGGTATGGCTTTCCATAGCCGACACCAACGGGTGGCTGGCCGGCGCTATGGCAGACCTGGCCAGCCCACTCTACCCTGCCGCCCTTTTCTTCCTGCTTGCCGTTAGTCTGACTGCCTCACAAGCTTGGCGCGCACTGAGTTTCACTCTTCTCGCTTTGGTGACAGGTGGGCTGCTTGCAGTGGCGCTGGATGCATCACAGCAAGCGACGGTGTTGGCGGCCAGCCTGGTACTGATCGCTATCGCCGCATTGCTGAAAAATCGTCCCCATGCTTTCTGGACACGAGCCGCTTTCATGTCCGGGGTCGCCCCGCAGGCGATCCTGCTTGGAGCTATTAGCCTTGCTGTAATGCACCTGTCGTTGATGGGCCTGATTGACGCCTTTCTACTGGCGGCAACCAGTCTGCTTCTATCCCTCTGGGTTGTCGAGCGGGCCGGACCGGTAGAATGTCCTGCATCCCCGGCCAGGCATCTGCTCCTGTGGGTGCCACTGGCGTCTGCCATCGGCGTGGTTTCAGGCTTGCATTATTTCTAGCCACTCATTGATCTGCTGCAGCCGCGCCTGGGGATGATCAATATTTAGCAGCGCGACCTTCTGGTCCAAGGAAAAAGGCAACAGAAAAGCTAGCTGGTAACTCAGACGTTGCTGGCTACCAGCAACGTCAGGTAGCCCCAGCCCCTCCGCTAGCGGGTGCTGCATCAACGCTTCATGAAGCACCACCAGATCATCGTGTGCCTCGTAAAGCGGCGCATCTGCCTGCTCGGGCAACCAACTGATTTCGCCGCTGACCAACCCATCAGCCGCCACATCAGCAGCCTCGATACGGCCCCGCCGGCCGCCCTCAACTCGAATTCCCAGCAAACCGTTGTCGCGCTGTTGCCAGTCGGTTATCTGCGCCTCACACCCCAGGGCATTGAAACGAAGATCGCCGGATCCCGTTTCAGGTCCGGACTCCAGGGCAACAATCAGAAAGCTCTCGCCTTGTTTAAAACAACGACTGAGCATATCCAGATAGCGCGCCTCGAAGATCTGCAAATCAATCACGCAGCCGGGCAAAAGAATACTCTGCAGTGGAAATAATGGGTGTTTCTCGGTCATGCCCACCTCGCACGGGTTAGAAAATAGGCCGCCAGCGTTCCTGTGCGGCGGTTATGGCATTCAGCAAACCTATTCAGGTATGTGCCGATTGACCCGGCCAACAACCCTTGTAACCATGGCAAATGACCCGAACTTGTGTCTATAGTTTTGCCTGCACTCATTGCAAGCGCCTGTTTCACACAGCTCCGCCTGGGGCACCACAACAACAGCCATGGAGAACGCCATGACCGCCGTACCCGTTTCCGAACTGACCTCCTACATTGGCAAGGATCTTGGCCATTCAGAATGGATGACCATTGATCAGGAGCGCGTCAACCAATTTGCCGACTGCACCGGTGACCATCAATTCATTCACATCGATGAAGAAAAGGCGAAGCAAACGCCGTTCGGCGGCACAATCGCCCACGGATTCCTTTCGCTGTCCTTGCTGCCGACCCTGTCAGCCGGACTGTTGATTCGCCCCGAGGGCCTGAAGATGGCGGTCAATTACGGGATGGACAGCCTCCGTTTCATCCAGCCAGTACGAGTAGGCTCCCGCGTTCGTTTGCAGAGCACTGTACTGGACGTGACCGAGAAGAAGCCTGGGCAATGGCTGATCAAGGCTCGCTCCACACTGGAGATCGAGGGTAGTGAAAAACCCGCCTTTATCGCAGAAGCGTTGTCGCTGTACTTTGTCTGAAGAGTCCATCACTGCCGGTTAATGGCCGGCAGTGTTTACTCCCCCCAGCGCGCCAATAGGTCCTGCTCAATACCCAACTGGTTAAGAATTCGCGCCACTACAAAGTCCACTAGATCATCTACGGACTCAGGCTTGTGATAAAACCCGGGACTTGCTGGCAGAATAACTGCACCCATCTGGCTCAGCTTGAGCATGTTCTCCAGATGCACCGTCGAATACGGAGCCTCGCGGGGCACGAGTATCAGCTTGCGGCGCTCTTTCAACGCAACATCTGCTGCCCGCTCGATCAGATTGTTGCTGGCTCCTGTGGCAATAGCTGACAAGGAGCCGGTTGAACATGGGCAGACCACCATCGCACTGGGTGCTCCCGATCCTGAAGCGACCGGAGCCATCCAATCCTGTTTGCCGAACACGCGTATCTGACCCTCGCGAGCCCCATAGCGCTCGGTCAGAAACACCTCCAACGCTTGAGGCTTGGGCGGAAGCCTGACATCTGTTTCGGTCGCCATCACCAGTTGCGCCGCCTGGGAAATCAGGAAGTAAACCTCTACGTCCGCCTTGACCAGACACTCCAGCAGTCGCAGCGCATATTGAGAGCCCGAGGCACCGGTAACGGCGAGTGTTACTCGACGGTCATCCATACTTCACCTCCAAGGCCCTGAGCATGCGCTGATGAATACCGCCGAAACCACCATTGCTCATGATGACGATCCGTGTCCCGGGAGTGGCCTGAGCCAACACCTTTTCAATTATGCCATCGATGTCGGTCTCCACGCGTGCTGGCACCGGACTGGCGTCCACCACCGACTGAAGCGACCAGTCCAGGCCGGCTGGCTGGAACCAGATCACTTCCGAGGCACTGGCTACACTGGCAGCCAACGCCGTGGCATGGCTACCAAGGCGCATGGTGTTGGAGCGCGGCTCAATAATGGCGATCAGTGGTGCGTCGCCAATGCCAGCCCGCAAGCCGGCAAGCGTGGTCGCAATGGCGGTGGGATGATGGGCGAAATCGTCATACAGACTCACCCCATCAATGGTGCCCAGCAACTCCATACGCCGCTTGGCACTGCGAAATTCGCCCAGTGCAGCAATACCCTGCGCCGGGGTCACGCCCACATGACGCGCAGCTGCCAGTGCCGACAAGGCATTTGCGACACTATGCGCGCCCGTTTGAGACCACTGTGCGACCCCCTGAAAGACGCCTTCAAGCCAGACTTCGAATCGCGAACCATCTGCCTCAAGAAGCTCAGCTCTCCAGTCACCCTCGCCGCCGGTGGTCTGCCGGGGCGTCCAGCACCCCATATCGACCACCCGCTGCAATGCAACGTCGCCATGCGGATGAACAATCAGGCCACTTGAGGGAATAGTCCGAACAAGATGGTGAAATTGCCGTTCTATTGCGGCCAGATCGGGGAAAATGTCTGCATGGTCATATTCGAGATTATTGAGAATCGCTGTGCGAGGCCGGTAGTGCACGAACTTGGAACGCTTATCGAAGAAAGCGCTGTCGTACTCGTCTGCCTCAACCACGAAGAAGGGCGTATCCCCCAAACGCGCCGAGATACCAAAATTCTGTGGCACACCACCGATCAAAAAACCCGGCGCCATCCCGGCGTGCTCCAGAATCCAGGCCAGGAGACTGGAGGTCGTGGTCTTGCCGTGGGTACCAGCCACCGCCAGTACCCAGCGACCCTGAAGAACATGCTGGGCTAGCCATTCGGGGCCCGATACATAAGGCAGCCCCTGGTCCAGTACATATTCCACCGCGGGATTACCACGCGACATCGCGTTACCGACAATAACCAGATCCGGCGCCGGCTGAAGGTGCTCTGGAGAATACCCCTCAAGCAATGCAATTCCCTGTGATTGCAACTGGGTGCTCATCGGCGGGTAGACATTGGCGTCACTGCCGCTGACCTCATGGCCAAGCTCGCGGGCCAGTAACGCCAATGACCCCATGAACGTACCGCAAATACCCAGAATATGCAGATGCATTGTCGCGCTCAGACCCCATGGCAGAAATATTTGCAAAGATGGTATCACGCGCTATGCAACAGCGCTGCCATACGCCTGCCAGCGATGCAAACAGACATACTTTCGGCTATCATTGGTCGCCAAACACATTCGCCGTTTTTGTTCGCAGCTCTGTTTCGCCACGCATTTAAGCGATCAGGTAGCGCGTTCCCACCCCGGCCATTGCCTTACACATGGAGTCCGCATGACCGTCAAGAATGCCTTTTACGCCCAGTCCGGTGGTGTTACCGCCGTCATCAACGCCTCTGCTGCAGGCGTTATCGAAACGGCCCGCCAACATCCCGATCGGATAGGCAAGGTATTCGCCGGCCACAACGGCATCATCGGGGCTCTGACCGAGAATCTGATCGATACCAGTCTGGAACCGGCAGAAAATATCGCCGCTCTGCGCCATACCCCATCAGGTGCTTTTGGCTCGTGTCGTTACAAGCTCAAGAGCCTCGAGGCTAACCGCGCCGAATATGAACGTCTTATTGAAGTCTTCCGCGCCCACGATATCGGTTACTTTTTCTACAACGGCGGTGGCGACTCGGCCGATACATGCCTCAAGGTTTCCCAGCTGGCCGAAACCATGGGCTATCCGATCCAGGCCATTCATGTGCCGAAAACGGTCGATAATGACCTGCCCATAACCGATTGCTGCCCCGGCTTTGGTTCCGTTGCCAAATACGTAGCTACCTCTATTCGCGAAGCCGGTTTCGATGTCGCATCAATGGCGGCCACCTCGACCAAGGTATTCATTCTCGAGGTCATGGGACGCCATGCAGGCTGGATTACTGCTGCCTGCGGCTTGGCCAGCGAAGGCGAAGGCCAGCCCCCGCACATTCTTCTGTTCCCCGAGGTTCTCTTTGATCAGGAGGCTTTCCTTGCCAGGGTGAAGCAGTGCGTCGAAACCTACGGTTATTGCGTTATAGGCGTGTCCGAAGGCATAAAGAACAGTGATGGCAAGTTCCTGTCCGAGACCGGGCTCACTGACGCATTCGGTCACGCGCAACTTGGCGGCGTAGCACCTACCGTTGCCAATCTGGTTAAGGATCAACTGGGATACAAATACCACTGGGCGGTTGCCGATTACCTGCAGCGCTCTGCACGTCACCTGGCATCGGCAGTCGACGTAGAGCAGGCATATGCTCTTGGTCAGGCTGCTGTTCGCATTGCGCTCGAAGGCAGAAATGCGATCATGCCGGCTATTCGCCGCTTGCAGGACAACCCCTACCAGTGGGACATCATTGAAGCGCCGCTGAAGGATGTGGCCAACGTCGAGAAATTCATGCCGCGCGAGTTTATCACCGCAGATGGATTTCACATCACCGACGAATGCCGCCGCTACCTGTCGCCTCTTATCCAGGGCGAGGATTACCCACCCTTCGTCAACGGCATGCCGGCTTACGTGCAACTGCAAAACCGGAAGGTTGATCGCAAGCTGCCAGAATTCAATATCTGACCCCAGCTTGTAGCGCGCAGGTTGTTGGTGCCTTCGGGCTGCAATGACAGCACCTCTCAGACACCCCGCCCGGACCTCATCCGAGCGGGGTGTTTTGCTATATCTTCGATTGAAGATTTGCCACCTTTGGGGCAGGATAACGCCAACTGACTCATTACAAATAATGAGACATAATCTGACTAATAATGGAAAACACGTATGCGTATTGTGCAGGCAGATACCAGCCGACTGGACGAAGTAACGCCGCTTTTCATCAAATACCGGGAATTCTACGGCCAGTTGCCCAAGCCTGAGGCCTCGAGACGCTTTCTCGAAGACCGGCTAAAGAACGACCAAGCGATCATTTTGCTGGGTGAAGACGAGGATACCGGCAAAGTCGTTGGGTTCTGTCAATTTATCCCGAGCTTTTCGGCGCTTACCCTGTCACCCAGCTGGGTACTCAAGGGCATTTACGTAATCGAGGAAGCCCGACGTCAATTGGTGGCCGACAAGCTGATCAACCAGGCCAAGGTCATGGCTCGCGCCCAGGGTATAAAGCGCATGACCGTCATGACCGGTGAGGACAACCTGACGGCCCACGGTCTCTACCGCTCACTGGGCTTCTCGGCTGATTCGGAGTTTCACTACTTCGCTCTCAAGCTCTGATTGACGCAGCCTCGCGCATTCTTCTTTTGAACTACGCCTGCGGCGGGTAACAAAGAAAGTGCGCGTATGCGACTATCGTTTTAGGTGTTTTCTGCGCTTATCTCTTGGTATCCCTTGCCGCAGCCTCTATAATCGCGCCCAGAATTTTTCAATCATGCCCGAATCAGGTAACCCATGAGCTACGACCAGATCCCCGCAGGCAAAGATATCCCTAACGACATCTATGTCGCCATCGAAATTCCGGCCAACCACGCGCCTATCAAGTACGAGATCGACAAGGACAGCAACACCCTGTTCGTCGACCGCTTCATGGCTACCCCTATGTTTTATCCGGCCAACTACGGATTTATTCCCAACACCCTGGCCGATGACGGTGACCCGCTGGACGTGCTGGTCGTTACCCCGCATCCCGTAACGCCTGGTGCAGTGATCCGCTGCCGGCCAGTCGGTGTTCTGCATATGACCGACGATGGCGGCGGCGATGCAAAGCTCATCGCAGTGCCACACGACAAGTTGAGCGCACTGTATCGCGACATCAAGGAATATACCGATCTGCCCGAGCTGCTGATGCAGCAGATCCAGCATTTCTTTGAGAATTACAAGGATCTGGAGCCCGGCAAATGGGTCAAGATTGATCGCTGGGGCGGTTCTGATGAAGCCCGAGCGGAAATAGTTAAGGCTGTAAACGCTTACCAAAAATAAGTGTTTTGCCCCCTTGAAAGCCGGCCACAAGCTGGCTTTTTTAATGCCTGAAATTCAGCCTAGCTGACGCAGCAACCACGGAGCTTCACGCTATGGCAGATCGCTACTTCGACCAGATGGGGGCGCATTTCGCCCGCAAGATCTATGACGGTCCAAAGGGCGCTGTGCGTCTGGCAGTACTGACCCGCGACCTGCGGGAATGGTTACCCGCTATTTGCGAGCCAGACCAGTCCCTGCGAGTACTCGATGTTGGGGCCGGACTGGGGCACATGAGCGAGTGGCTGCTGAGTCAGGGGCACAGGGTCACCCTGGCTGACCCCTCGCCGGAAATGCTTGATGCCGCCAGAGAGCGCCTCGAACCTCTGATCTCCGCTTACCCCGTTACCTATCTGCAGAGCCCGTTACAGGACTTGCCCGCAGAGGGCGAGGCCTACGATCTGGTGATCTGTCACGCGGTAATGGAATGGCTGGAGGACCCGGCGCAGGCTATCAAGGCACTAAGACAACTCTGCAACGCCGAGGGTCGTATCTCCTTGGCGTTTTACAATCGCGATGCACTGGTTTACAAGAATCTGATCAAAGGTCAGTTTCGCAAACTGGCAAAAAACCAGTTGGCCGGCAGTAAGCGCAGCCTTACCCCACAACAACCATTGGACCCGGCACTGGTTGCCGACTGGCTCATTCAGAGCGAGCTTGAGTGCCTGGGCAAGAGTGGGATTCGTGTGTTCTATGATTACATGCCGCCCGAGTTTCAATCACAGGTCAACACCGAAGAGATTGTAGAGCACGAACTACTGTATAGCCGCCATCCTGCCTACCGTGATCTGGGTCGATATCTGCATTGGTGGCTGCGCCGGACTGATTAACGGCCCACCAGAGCTACTCAAGCATAGATTCGAAGACAAGGGCATAGCCCTGCATAATTCGACATTACCCGTCTGATAATGATTTAGGAATGTCATCCGGCATGCAGAAGTGCCAGGGGCATGCAAGGCGATAACTGCGCCCCGCACAGTCCGCTTTTGATCTTCAGTTACTCTGCCCTGCGGCTGTCTGTTTAACCTCCGGCACGCTTGGACTGAAATCCCTGCTCTGTCAGCCAGGCTGTGATCAGCTCGGCATGATCACCCTGGATTTCAATGACACCCTCTTTTACAGAGCCACCGCATCCACACCGGGTTTTCAACTTTTTACCCAGGGTTTTCAACTCCTCGGGCGATAAGAGTAACCCACTGACCGTAGTCACTGTCTTGCCGCCCCGCCCTTTGGTTTCCCGGCGAACGCGGGCGATTCCATCACCCTCTGGAAGTGCAGATGCCTTGCAAATACAAGAGGCAACAGGCTGTCTGCAGCCTGGGCACGTGCGCCCTGCTTCAGTTGAATAAACCAGACCGCCCAATGCGTTCATACCTTTAACAGACTTGACCATCGTTCATACCTGATTGCAGGCTTTCTCAACCCGCTCAATCATTAACATAACCTGCCAATTGCAGCTCGAGGGCTTGCAGGGAGTCTGGAGCATAGCTTTCCCCGTCTCGCTGCCATGCCTTTCCGGGATTTATCCAGCGGACCGCAACTACCTCTTCGGGCTGCATGATAATCGGACCATCCCAGGTGCAACTGAAGACGCAACCCCAAAGGCGGCTTTGCTCCGACTGGTAAAAGAATCTGAAGTGCCTCTGCAGCTCAACGCCAACGATACCCAACTCCTCACCAAGCTCACGCTCCGCGCTCTGCCTGTAGGTCTCGCCAGCAGCAACCACCCCGCCGGCGGCCACGTCCCAGAATCCGGGATAAAGACGCTTGCAAGGGGAGCGACGATGGATGCAGAGCTCACCCCCGGAGTTGTAAACCAGAATGAAGGTGCACCGCGGGATCAGGCCCTTGGCGTGCATCCCCCCGCGCGCTGTCACGCCCAGCGGCTGGTCGTTCTCGTCTACATGAATAACCTGCTCGGCCGCCGAAGCGGCCAAATGTGCCCTATCCCGCGGGTCCATCGTGCTTAGCCCTGCTCCATCAGTCGGCGCAGATCAATAATCGCAGCGTTGGCTCGGGATAAATAGTTGGCCATGACCAGCGAGTGATTGGCCAGTACTCCGAAACCACCTCCGTTAAGCACCATTGGACTCCACAACGGCTCCTGAGTCGCTTCGAGCTCACGGATGATCTGCTGCAGGCTGGCCTGGGCATTTTTCTTGGCGATGATGTCGGCAAAGTCCGTCTCGACGGCTCGCAGAAGATGAACCAGAGCCCAGGCACTGCCACGCGACTCATAGAAGACATCATCTATTTCCAGCCAGGGGGTCTGTTCACGGGGGCGACTGCCATCAGTAACCGGAGCCTGACCTACACTGGCTGAGAGACGCTGTGACAACGAGCCAAGACGGGTACTGACATCACCGAGCCAACTGCCCAGGTTGTCGGCTCTAGCATAAAAATCAGCCTCATCTGCATTCAACCGTTCAGCGTAGGAGTTCAGTGCCTTGAGTCCGCTGCGATACTCGCCTTCAGTAGATGGCATGATCCAGCTCTTGTTGTCGAAGTGGAAAAGCGGCTCGGCCCGGGCCAGATCTTCGTCTTCGGCAGACTGTGACTGAGAGCGCGCCATGTCCCGGCGCATTGCTCGGGTAACGTCTCGAATCTGCACCAGAACGCCAAACTCCCAGTGGGGCATGTTATCGAGCCAAACACCCGGAGGCATGATGTCATTGCTCAGGTAGCCGCCTGGCTTGTTCAGCAAAGTGGTCATCAGCGCTTCGACAGTCGCCACTGTCACCTCGCCCTCAACCCGGTCCGTCTGGATCGATGAAGCAGGTACCAGCTGCGTGATCCCGGGTTCCCGGTTCCAGTACCAACCGACGAACACACAGACAACGAGATAGATCAGCACCAGCCCCAACAATCCCTTGACCAAGAGAGTTGGCTTTTGCCCATCCGTCGAACTGGCGGCTGGGCCACCCGCTGTTTTACTGCCGAACATGCCCTTTCCGAACTTCATGTACTGACTCCTTTAATCGACTCGAAAAGAAGCATAGCACTCCCACCCCTTCAACACACTTTAGCGCCCGGGACATAAAGGTGACAAAACGCTTAAGGCGGGCTGGACTCAATATTGGATACAGGCAGAGCAAGACTGGATCAAAGCGAGAACCGGAGCTGTTGCATGATTCACAACATCAGTAGTGAAGCGTTACAAAACGACGAAAGCACATTCCACCCATGACGTTTTGTCACTCGGCAAGCACCCCCGTAACGACTATGATGTTCGCCAACCTTTTTTGGCGCGGATCAACTACCTTGCTGTTACGTCTGTTTTTGCTTATCTGTCTCATCATGCCCGGCCTGGCCGCGGGGGGACTTCTCGATAACACCGTCGATTCAAATGCGGGCGTGCTCCAGGGCAGCGCCGGACAGACTAGCTTTCTACCCGTCAATGAAGCGTTCAGACCCGGCGTGGTCGGACTCTCCGAGGATGAAATACGCCTTCGATTCGAGATCACGCCTGAATATTACCTGTATCGCCACAGGCTCGACTTTTCGCTGACTGGCGATGGGGCAAGTGTTAGCGACTTCAGCTTGCCTGCCGGCATCCAGCGCCATGACGAGTTCTTCGGAGACGTAGAGGTCTATTACGACAGCCTTGAAGTCACCCTCATACTGCAGGGCGAACTGAACTCTGGCCAGTTGCTCCGAGTGAACTTCCAGGGATGTGCCGATGCGGGCCTCTGCTACCCTCCTGAAACACAGACCCTGGGGCTGCCGGGTGGCACGACTGCCCCAGCGACCAATGCGAATGATGCCCCTGCTGCATCCGACCAGGGCATGGCTCTGGCGCTAGTGCTGTTCTTTCTCGCCGGACTCGGTCTGACTTTCACTCCCTGTGTGCTGCCAATGCTGCCCATTCTCAGCAGCCTGGTAGTGGGACGTAGCGATATCGACAAGGCGCGGGCAACATTGCTCGCCCTGAGTTATGTACTGGGCATGGCTCTGACCTTTGCTGCTGTGGGCGCCCTGATAGGGCTGTTCGGTGCGGCACTGAATATTCAGGCGCGCCTGCAGTCGCCCTGGGTGCTGGGTACCTTCGCTGTCTTTTTCGTGCTTTTCGCCCTCGCCATGTTCGGCTTGTTCGATCTGCGCTTGCCAGCGTTTCTACGTGATCCTATTGAGCGCCTGGGCAGTCGTACGCGGGGTGGGTCAATTCCCGGCGCAGCCGTCATGGGCGCCCTCTCAACCCTGGTCGTTTCACCCTGTATTTCGGCGCCACTGGCAGGGGCTCTGGTGTATATCAGCACCACCGGAGACGCAACAGGAGGCGCCCTGCGGCTCTTTTTCCTGGCCCTCGGTATGGGCGCGCCCCTGCTTCTGGTAGCTATTTTTGGCAACGCCTTGCTGCCAAGATCGGGTCCCTGGTTGAATACAGTCAAGCAATTGTTCGGATTCGGATTGCTGGGCGTAGCCATCTGGTTGCTTGAACGATTGCTACCCGGCCCAGTCAGTTTGGCTCTATGGGCGGCCCTGGCAGCAGGCCTGGCGGTACAGCTCGGGTTATTCGAGCGAACTGAACAGCGCGTTGCCAGCCGACTTTCCCACGTCATCGCGTTACTTGCCGCCATCTACGCGGCGGTGGCGCTGACGGGTGCACTGGCAGGCGGATCCGACCCCTTGCGTCCCCTTGAGCCACTTACTGTTGAAGGCTCGCAACGAAGTACGTCTTCAGCAGGCTTTTTCGACAAGGTCCAGAACCAGGGCGAAATCAATACCCTACTGGCCAGGGCAGCCGACATGGGTCGACCAGCCGTGATTGAGCTGTATGCCGACTGGTGTATCAGTTGCAAGGTAATTGAACGTCAGGTTCTCAGCGACCCACAGGTACGGGCAGAGTTGGAACCGTACGTCCGCATCAAGCTGGATCTGACCGATAATACTCCCGATCAGCGTCAGTGGCTGACGGAAAAGGGGTTGTTCGGGCCGCCTGCCTTTCTGTTCTTCACCACCGATGGCGCAGAGAGGAAAGATCTTCGTATTCAGGGCGAGATAGACCTGGAAGGCTTTCTGAGCCGCGCTGCCAGGAACATCAACTAGCAATCTATGCTTAATTGCGGCAATCATGCCGACATCTGGTGGCAACCTAGCGATTCTGGACAGTCCGCAAAGATTCCGGCAGACTTCACCAATGACCTGTTGGTCAGCTTTTACTCACTGCCTGTGGATCGACGATAATGGCGAGCATCTTGGTACTTAACGGCCCCAACCTGAACCTTCTCGGCACCCGGGAACCGGGAGTCTATGGTGCTGCCACGCTCGAACAGATAGTGCAAACGCTGCGCGAACAGGCAGCCGCCAGCGGTCATCATTTGCTCAATCTGCAGAGTAACGCTGAACACGAATTGATTGAGCGGATTCACGCCGCTCGGGACGAAGCGATCGACTTCATTGTGATCAACCCGGCTGCATTTACCCACACCAGTGTCGCAATACGTGACGCATTGCTGGCTGTGAGCATCCCATTTATTGAAGTGCATTTATCAAATGTTCATAAACGCGAGCCCTTCCGTCACCACTCCTACTTTTCCGATGTAGCGGTGGGCGTGATCTGCGGGCTGGGCGCCAGGGGCTATCAACTGGCGCTGGATGCTGCAATACATTTGATTGAACAAACCGAACAAGACTAAAACTGCTCTGGAGTGCAAGCACCGATGGATATCCGCAAAGTAAAAAAACTGATCGAGCTTCTGGAAGAATCCGGTATCGACGAACTGGAAATACATGAAGGCGAAGAATCAGTAAGGATCAGCCGCCATAGCAAGCAAGTAGCTCAGCCACAGTACTACCCGCAACCGGCTCCGGCCGCTGCTCCAGCACCAGCTGCTGCGCCTACCGCGCCCGCTTCACTGGTTGAAACGCCCGCAGCTGAGCCGGCTGGTCACCTGGTACGGTCACCAATGGTGGGTACCTTCTATCGCTCCCCTTCCCCGGCAGCTGGCTCCTTCGTGGAAGTAGGCCATAGCGTGAAGGCCGGCGACGTCCTGTGCATTGTTGAAGCGATGAAGATGATGAACCATATCGAAGCTGACAAGAGCGGCGTGGTTCAGGCCATCCTGGCGGATAATGGCCAGCCGGTGGAATTCGACCAACCCCTGTTCAGCATCGCCTGAGCCCGACCCGGAGCCTCCGATGCAAAAAGTACTGATAGCCAACCGCGGTGAAATTGCTCTGCGCGTTATTCGCGCCTGCAAGGAACTGGGGTTGAAGACCGTTGCCGTGCATTCCACGGCTGACCGTGAACTCATGCACCTGGCGCTGGCCGACGAAACCGTCTGCATCGGCCCGGCCAATGCCACTGAATCCTATTTGAATATCCCCGCGATCATCAGCGCGGCCGAGGTGACCGGTGCCGACGGCATACACCCCGGTTATGGTTTTCTTGCGGAGAATGCTGACTTCGCCGAGCAGATCGAGAACTCGGGCTTCACCTTTATCGGTCCCAGCGCCGAGGTTATCCGACTCATGGGTGACAAGGTGTCGGCGATTGCAGCCATGGTCGCCGCTGGCGTGCCTACTGTTCCGGGTTCCGACGGCCCCTTGCCTGAGGATGAAGCAGAGTGCCTCTCCATCGGCCGGCGGGTTGGATACCCGGTAATCATCAAGGCGTCAGGTGGCGGTGGCGGACGTGGTATGCGTGTTGTCCATGACGAAGCCGAACTGATCAAATCGATTGCCCTGACTCGAACTGAAGCAGGGGCGGCTTTTGGCAACCCGGTTGTGTACCTGGAAAAATTCCTCACCAACCCCCGCCACGTCGAAGTTCAGATTCTTTCCGATGGCCAGGGCCACGCAGTGCATCTGGGCGATCGTGATTGCTCTTTGCAGCGTCGTCACCAGAAAATCATTGAGGAAGCACCTGCTCCGGGCATCGACGAAGAAGCCCGGGCAATGGTCCAGGCACGCTGTGTAAAGGCCTGTATTGATCTGGGTTATCGCGGCGCGGGGACCTTTGAATTCCTCTACGAAAACGGCGAGTTCTTCTTTATCGAGATGAATACCCGGGTTCAGGTGGAGCATCCTGTTTCCGAAATGGTCACTGGCATCGATATCGTCAAGGAGCAGATCCTGGTCGCGTCCGGGCAACCGCTGAGCATCACGCAGGAGGACGTTGTCATCCGCGGGCACTCTATCGAATGCCGAATCAACGCGGAGGATCCCAAAACCTTCATGCCCAGCCCGGGTACTGTCACCTTCTTTCACGCTCCGGGTGGAAACGGGGTTCGCGTTGACTCGCACCTGTACAGCGGCTACAAGGTTCCGCCTAACTACGATTCTCTGGTGGGCAAGCTGATTACCTATGGCGCCACACGTGACGAGGCACTGGCCCGGATGCGCAATGCGCTGGATGAGCTGGTGGTGGATGGGATCAAGACCAACACACCGTTGCATCGTGAACTGGTGCGTGACGAAGGCTTCTGCAAGGGTGGTGTCAACATCCACTACCTCGAGCACAAGCTGGGTATCAAGTAAGCAGTCATCAGCGGGAACATGATCCAGCACTCGGGAGCGGCCAGTCCGCTCCCGAGCTTTTTTCGTCGCTTGAAGCCTGCCGCTTGAAGCATGCTCCAGAAGGACAACCCATGCCCTGGCTACAACTTCGCCTTGCCATCACTCCTGAACAGGCCGACCCCCTTGAGGACCAGCTGCTGGCACTTGGCGCGGTTTCCGTCACCTTCATGGATGCCGAAGATCAGCCCATTTTCGAGCCCGACCTGGGCACTACTCCGCTCTGGTCCCACACCCATCTTCTAGCTTTGTTCGAAGCCGATACAGATGCTGCTGCGCTGCTGGGCTCATTGCGAACCCTGTGTCTGGGTGACCTTCCGGTGCACGAGATAGAAGAAATTGCCGATCAGGACTGGGAGCGCAGCTGGATGGAGCATTTCCATCCAATGCGTTTTGGCCAGCGCCTGTGGATTGTACCCAGCTGGCATTCGGCACCCGAACCAGACGCGGTCAATCTGCTGCTTGATCCTGGCCTGGCATTTGGCACAGGCACCCACCCTACCACGGCACTCTGCCTGGAATGGCTGGACAGTCAACATCTTGAAGGCCAGCAATTGATCGATTTTGGGTGCGGTTCCGGCATCCTGGCGATTGCAGCGTTGTTGCTCGGTGCAGGGGAAGCCGTGGGTACCGATATCGATACACAGGCACTCGAGGCCTCCCGCGACAACGCTCAACGCAATCAGATTGCGGACGAACGTTTCTCTCTTTATCTACCAGAGCACATGCCGCAGGAACCGGCGGACGTACTGGTAGCCAATATTCTCGCTGGCCCCCTGGTCCAGTTGGCGCCACAACTGTCCCGATTGGTCAAAGCAGGAGGATTAATAGCACTATCGGGTATTCTCGCCGAGCAGACCGAGGAGATACTCGCGGCCTACCGGGATGACTTCGAACTCGATCCGGTTGCCGAACACGATGGCTGGATTCGCGTCAGTGGTAAACGCCGCTTGGCGGGTTGATCCGGTTCACGGCACAATGCCATTTTGGCTTTCACGACGGCAAAGGATCTCCGGTCACCCATGAGCGAACTGCTGGTAGCGCAATGCCCTTTTTGTCAGACGCGTTTCCGGCTGTCCCAGGAGCACCTGCTGGCAGCCGCAGGCAACGTGCGCTGTGGAGCCTGTCTCAAGGTATTCAACGCGAACCTGACTATCAAGCCAGACCCGCAGTCTGCAAGCGACACCCTGTCGATAACCGCTCCTGCCCATACGACGCCAGAAAAGCCTGATGAGCGTCCCGACACTCTGATGATCCACGATGATATGGATCTGGATGATCTTGATCTTGAGGCATTGGGGTTAGACGAATCCATATTGGAGGAAATCAATCCCGCTGTTCGGTCGGTAGATCGCAGCCCAGAAAATCGTCCCGATCAAGCTGAACTGCGCTTGGCACCTGAACCTGACACCGACGAGGTGCCAGAGCCATACTCGGACAGCCATTTGCAGGAACAGGTCGATGAGCCAGGGCCCTGGGACTTGCTTGACGACCCTGAAAGCGACGACATAGAGCTTTCAGCACAAGCGCCATCGGAGACAGAGACAGAGACAGACCCAGAGCTGCCGGATAACGATGATCTCGACCTTCACGACGACTTTGTAGCGACGCCTACCGCGCAGGATTTTGCGATAGCGCCAGCCCCTACCGACAACACCGAAGCGGATGAAACGCTTTCGTCCAGGTCCGCTGGAACGCCGGAAGCCGACAGGGGTATCTTTCTGCGAGACCGCCCCACTAGCAGCCACGCCGACATCCTGCGTGCGGATGCACATGGGGCCGAGCAGGAACACGAGGAGCATGAAGATCGTCTTGAGCCTGAACTGGGTAAACTGATTGATCTACCCGACCTGGTTGATGAACCCCTGCAGCTATATCCTCAGCAACGCTCCAGGCGCAGCAGATACAGACCGCTGTGGCTTCTCCTTAGCCTGCTCGCCCTGCTTGGCTTGCCAGCCCAGGCGCTGTATTACAACTTCAGCACCCTCGCCCACGGCGAACAAACCCGTCCCTATCTCGAACAGTTTTGTTTTCTAACCGGTTGTAGCCTGCCGGCTCGGGTTGATATAACCCTGATTCGCAGTAGCAACCTGCTGGTGCGACCACACCCCGAATACCCAAGGGCGCTGGCAATTGATGTGATCGTTTATAACCGTGCCGACTTTGCCCAGCCGTTCCCTGTACTGCGCATGACCTTTAACAATACCCGTGGCGAGGAAGTACTCAGCAAGCAGTTCAGGCCTGATGAATATCTTGGTGGTGAGCTGGCAGGCGTTTCTCTTATGCCGCCGCAAACCCCGGTTCATGTAGCACTCGACATGCTTGACCCCGGGCCTGAGGCCGCCGGCTACCAGTTGGATTTCCTCAGCCCCTGAACCGGTCGGCGGATCTGTTCAAATTTCATCCAGTCCAGTCTTTATATGGTCACCCGGAGCGGGTATGATTAGCGCCCTTTTTGCGCAAATTTAACGCCGGCACCGGATGACTCCTTATTGTTGGCGTCGTTTGCGCGGCCTGTCACTGATGAGTCGATTTTGCAGGGATGAACCAGTCTGTGATCCGTATCGGACCCTACCAGCTCGCCAATCAGGTCATACTCGCACCGATGGCGGGCGTTACCGACCTCCCCTTCCGGCAACTCTGCCGTAAGCTTGGAGCTGGACTGGTGGTGTCCGAGATGGTTACCAGTGACATTCGTCTGTGGAACAGTCGCAAATCTCGCAACCGGCTTGATCACAGCGGTGAAGACGAGCCACGCTCCGTGCAGATCGCCGGCGGCGAACCGCTGATGATGGCTGAAGCTGCACGTATGAACCAACAGCTGGGCGCTCAGATCATCGACATAAACATGGGCTGTCCAGCCAAAAAGGTATGCAACAAGGCCGCCGGCTCGGCCTTGATGCGCGATGAAAAACTTGTCGCAGAGATACTTGAGGCAGTAGTCGGGGCCGTGGATCTACCGGTCACACTGAAGATTCGTACCGGCTGGTGCTCAGAGTCACGCAACGGTTTGAACATTGCACGAATCGCTGAAGAGTCAGGCATCCAGGCCCTGGCAGTGCACGGCCGTACTCGAAATCAGCTGTATACCGGTTGCGCCGAATACGACACCATCGCAGCGATCAAACAGCAAGCGGGCATACCCATTTTTGCCAATGGCGATATTAACTCCCCGGAAAAGGCCCTGGCGGTATTACGTCATACCGGAGCGGACGCTGTGATGATTGGGCGTGCCGCGCAGGGTCGGCCATGGATCTTCAGAGAAATATCTCACTATTTAAAGCATGGTGAGCTGCTGCCCCCACCACCGCTGGAGTGGCAACAGCACACCCTGCTTGAACACCTGGACGCGCTGCATCAGTTCTATGGTGAACATCAAGGCGTAAGAATAGCTCGCAAACATGTGGGCTGGTATTTGCAGACACTTCCCGGAGCCGAGGAATTCAGACGCGGGTTCAATCGGATAGAGTGCCCTGCACAGCAACACGAAAGCATAAAGACTTTTTTTACCCGCTTGCTGGAAGGAGACCTTGCGGCATGAGCCTATTGAACGCATCAGTGATGACTGGACCTGACACCGTGAGCGACGTACCCCAAGATCCCCCTTTTGTAGAGCCCGACAAGCTCAGCCAGAGCAGCCGCACACTGCGCAATAGCGTTGAACAGGCTTTGAAAAACTATTTCGAACATCTGGACGGGCAGGATGTGACGGATGTCTACAACATGGTGCTTTGCGAGGTCGAAGCCCCCCTCCTGGAGAGCGTGATGGAACACGTCAAGGGCAACCAGACCCGGGCCTCTGAAATTCTCGGCCTCAATCGGGGCACCCTGCGCAAAAAGCTCAAGCAATACGGACTTCTCTGAAACAGCTGAAGACGATTGCAAGGCTTTACCGATCGGAGCTGTAATGCGACCGGCGATCATTCTCAATAGACCATAACTGGATACCCAATGACTGACCAAACCACCCGCCTGCAGGTTCGTCGCGCGCTTGTCAGCGTGTCCGACAAGACCGGAATCGTCGAATTCGCCCGTGAACTGAGCGCTCAAGGCGTCGAGATCCTTTCTACCGGTGGCACGTTCAAGCTGCTCCGTGAGCAAGGTTTGGCCGCAGTGGAAGTGGCTGATTACACAGGGTTCCCGGAAATGATGGACGGGCGCGTGAAGACGCTGCACCCCAAGATCCACGGCGGCATCCTGGGTCGTCGCGACGTTGATGGCGAGGTAATGAAGCAGCATGGCATCCAGCCCATAGACATGGTGGTCGTCAATCTCTACCCGTTTGCCGCCACCGTCGCCAACCCCGATTGCAGCCTCCCCGATGCCATCGAGAATATCGACATAGGCGGACCTACGATGGTCCGTTCAGCGGCAAAAAATCACAAGGATGTTGCGATCGTCGTAAATTCAGGCGATTACGCTGGCATTATCGAGGCGTTGAAGGCCGGCGGCCTGACCTACGCTCAACGCTTTGACCTGGCACTGCAGGCCTTCGAACATACCGCCGCCTACGACGGAATGATCGCCAACTATCTGGGCACCATTGACCGTCAGTCCGATACGCTGAGCACCAATAACCGCTCCCCGTTTCCGCGCACCTTCAATAGCCAGTTCATCAAGACGCAGGATATGCGTTACGGCGAGAACCCACATCAGGCAGCCGCGTTCTACCGCGAAGCGTCCCCAGCCGATGCTTCTATCGCCACCGCAATCCAGTTACAAGGCAAAGCGCTTTCCTACAATAACGTGGCTGACACCGACGCTGCACTGGAGTGCGTGAAAAGCTTCACCAAGCCGGCCTGTGTGATCGTCAAACATGCCAATCCCTGCGGCGTAGCCGTAGTGCCCGAGGCAGATGGGGGTATTCGTCAGGCCTATGAACTCGCCTACGCCACTGATACCGAATCAGCATTCGGCGGCATTATCGCCTTCAATCGCGAACTGGACGCAGAGACGGCCAAGGCCATTGTCGAGCGCCAGTTCGTCGAGGTGATTATAGCGCCACGGATCAGCGCTGCTGCCCGGGAGGTAGTCAGTGCCAAAGCCAACGTGCGTTTGCTCGAGTGCGGTGAATGGAAGGCTCAAGCGGCAGCGGATTGGGACTTCAAGCGTGTCAATGGCGGCCTTCTGGTGCAGAGCCGCGACGTAGGCATGATTACCGCCCAGGACCTCAAGGTGGTCACCCAGCGCGCACCCACCGAGCAGGAGATCAATGACCTGGTCTTCGCCTGGAAAGTTGCCAAGTTCGTCAAGTCCAACGCCATTGTCTATGCGAGTCAACGCCAGACGGTGGGCATAGGCGCCGGGCAGATGAGCCGTGTAAATTCGGCGCGCATCGCCGCAATCAAGGCTGAACATGCAGGCTTGCAGGTCAAGGGTGCGGTCATGGCTTCGGATGCATTCTTCCCGTTCCGTGACGGTATCGATAATGCTGCGGCCAATGGCATCAGCGCTGTGATTCAGCCCGGTGGATCGATGCGCGACGCAGAAGTGATAGCGGCCGCCGATGAAGCTGACATCGCCATGGTGTTTACTGGCATGCGACATTTCAGACACTAACAGCGAGCCGCAAGTCAGCAGCGACAAGACGGCATACGGGCCCAGGACGTCCCGTAAGCGATTTGACGTTTGCGGCTTGCCGCTCTCTCCAAGGGAGAGACCATGAACATATTGATTATCGGTAGTGGCGGAAGGGAACACGCTCTGGCCTGGAAAGCAGCCCAGGACCCCCGCGTTGAGACCGTGTATGTAGCCCCAGGTAATGCTGGCACAGCCACTGAAGCAAAATGCGCGAACGTGGCTATCGACGTTCTGGAGCTAGGTCGGCTCGCCGACTTTGCCGCAGAAAACGTGCAACTGACCATCGTCGGTCCCGAAGCGCCACTGGTCGCAGGCGTGGTCGACCTGTTCCGCGAACGGGGTCTCAAATGTTTCGGCCCCACCGCAGGGGCTGCGCAGCTCGAAGGCTCCAAGGCCTTTACCAAGGACTTCCTGGCGAGACATCGTATCCCAACATCCGATTATGCCAATTTCACCGACATTGAACCGGCCCTGGAATACCTGCACCGCAAGGGCGCGCCTATCGTGATCAAGGCGGACGGTCTCGCTGCCGGTAAAGGCGTCATTGTGGCGATGACGCTTGCCGAAGCAGAAGATGCCGTGCGTGACATGTTATCGGGTAATGCCTTCGGTGAGGCCGGCTCGCGCGTCGTGATCGAGGACTTTCTCGACGGCGAAGAGGCCAGCTTTATCGTTATGGTCGATGGTGAGCATGTCCTGCCCATGGCTACCAGCCAGGACCATAAGCGCGTCGGTGACGGCGACACAGGCCCGAATACAGGCGGCATGGGGGCTTATTCCCCCGCTCCTGTCGTGACCCCCAGCGTGCATCAGCGCGTGATGGACGAGGTCATCTGGCCGACTGTTCGCGGCATGGCCGCCGAGGGCAATGTATACACCGGCTTTCTATATGCCGGACTGATGATTGACTCGGAGGGCGCACCGCGAGTTATCGAATTCAACTGCCGTTTTGGAGATCCCGAAACGCAGCCAATCATGCTCCGTTTGCAATCCAGTCTGGTCGAAATGACGGAAGCCGCTCTGGCTGGCGAGCTGGACAAGGTAGAGGCCGTCTGGGATCCACGTCCCAGCCTTGGCGTAGTTCTGGCGGCGGGCGGCTATCCCGCAGACTATGCCAAGGGCTCGGTCATAAGCGGACTGAATCAGTCCGATGACCCCAACGGCAAGATCTTTCACGCCGGCACGACATTGGCGGGCAAGAATGTTGTCACCAGCGGCGGCAGAGTTCTATGCGCCACTGCTCTGGGCTCAACTGTTCTTGAAGCGCAAGAAAATGCCTATCTGCTAGCGCAGAAGCCCAGCTGGGAAGGTAGCTTCTATCGCCACGACATTGGCTACAGGGCCATAGCAAGAGAACAGCAAGAGGGTTGATTTCAATTCTGCCTGAAATCCGGGGACGGGGAAGTCACTGAATTTCCCCAGCCGGTGACAACACTGGATGGCCCATTCCGAGCGGCCATGCCTTGAGCTATACTGATCGCTCAGAATCACGATCTGCCTTTCGATTGACCATGGACAGGACGCCATTACCTTGAAGCAGACGAGCTGGTTTCTAGCCATTCTCGCAAGCCTGGCCCTGGCCATGGCCGGATGGGTAGCCGCGACCGAGACCAAAGACCCTGCCTATCGCACCTTTGTCGACACCAGTGGGCAGCTGACCCTCAATGATGTCGCCTCCAGCCGCTATATTCACCGGTTTGCTCCTCGCGCCCCGGGGCCTCTCCACATATCCGCAGAGGGGGCACTGTGGATACAGATTTCCCTACAGGGTGGATACGCCCGGCAGTTGCTCCTGGAAAATCCCCTGATATCCAGAGCAGAGCTGTATCTGCTGCGCGATGACAAGCTCATCGCCGAATATCTTGACGGGTCAGGGATTCCCGGCTCTGCAGGTACCCTGCCCTATCCAGGCTTTGCCTTCCTGCTTGATACGAGTGAGGGCGGCGAATACCACGCCTACCTGAGATTGCGCAGCGATTTTCCGCTGACCACCCTGATTCAGGTGCCCAGCGTCAAGGAAGCAGCCACCAGCCAGAGTACCAGTCAGGCACTCCAGGGGGTCCTGATAGGCCTGCTGCTGGCCCTTGCAGTCCACGGGCTACTGCATGGCATTGTCAGCCGTGACCCATTCCATCTCTTGCTTGCACTGGCCGCATTGTTGCTAGGGATCAGCGCCCTGAGCGGTATCAGCTCGATCGTAGCTGCGCTGCCCGGCCTCCGAGGCCACAGTGCGGGATTGATCCAACTGGCAAGCTACCCCGTAATGGCACTGATTCTTCTCAGCCTGCTGCCACCGGAAAGCCTGCGTGCAAAGGGCAGCGTCCCCCAGAGCCTGATACTGGTGGCGTCGGTAATGGGATTAGTCATTCTCGTCGCCGCACTGGATGTCAGCCTGCTTAACCTCGCAACGACAATCCTGAGGCTTGGGCTGCCCCTATCGATTGCCATCCTGATGCTATTTCTCTGGTTGCGACACCAGCCGGTGGAAAAGGGATTTTTAGCCTCGATATTTTTCATGCTGGGCAGCTTTGTCGCTGAATACCGACCTTCCGCACACCCCTTTGGTGATGGCATCGTCATCCTGCTGCTCTGGCTCGCGCTGGTAGGCTATGCATGGGGTTTGAATAAACGCCTGCAGCGACGGATTGCTCAGCAATTTGGTCATCGTCAGGTCAGTGCTGCGTACCTGGCCGAGAGGCGCACCAAAGCAGAATTTCTGGCTCGAATCAGTCACGAGATTCGTACCCCGATGAACGGCGTACTAGGAATGTCCGAGCTGTTACTGGACACCGCCCTGTCAGCCAAGCAGCGCGATTATGTGCAAACAATCCATGGATCGGGTAGCGACCTCTTGAATCTGATAAACGAGATTCTGGATATGTCCCGCCTGGAATCAGGTGAGATGATTCTCGAGTCGGTCCACTTCGATCTGCACGGACTGATCAATGACTGCCTGGAGACAGTACGTAGCCGGGCAGGCAATCAGAACATCGAACTCATTAGTTATGTGCACCCCGAGGTACCACGCACCATCGAAAGTGATCCCACACGACTTCGGCAAGTGCTTACCAACCTGCTCAACAACTCACTTCGTTTCACTGCCGAGGGCGAAATACTTCTGGTAGTCGGACTGGAGGAAGAAGACGAAAGGCCCATATTACGTTTCGCTGTCCAGGATACAGGCAGCTCGATGCCCGACCGGGCACGCGAAGCCCTTTCAAAAACCACGATGGACACAGCCCGCTTACTTGAACAGGCCGATCATTCCGCTCACATGGGCTTGCTAATCGCTAGCCAGTTGGTCCGCATGATGGGCGGCAAAATCGGTATCAAGTACGCCACCGAGCATGGTAACTCCATATGGTTCTCGCTCAATATCAACACCGCGCAATCAGCGAAGCCCGAGGTCTCGGCCGCTGATGAACGCTCCCTCAAGGACCTGCGCACACTGATCGTCGATGACAACGCCACTTGCCGCAAGGTATTGCAGAATCAATGCAGCGCATGGGGTATGCAGGCCGAGACTGTAGCCGGTGGCAAGGAGGCGCTAGCATTGCTGCGCACCCAGTCTCACCTGGGCAATCCGTTCGAGGTTCTCCTGGTAGACCAGGCCATGCCCGGAATGAGCGGACTGGAGCTCGCCAGCAGGATCAAGGACGATCAGGCCATTCGCAATAGCTTGATGATCATAATGCTCACCGGCGTCAGCCAGGCGCCTAGCCGAGTCATCTCCAGAGCAGCCGGAGTGCGACGCATACTGAGCAAGCCGGTGGCTGGATATACCTTGCGCACTACCCTCGCCGAAGAATGGCAGCAGCACCTCGGCACGCTTGATCGCATGAAAGAGGAAGTACCGGAAAGCCCTCCTGAAAGCTCATTTGATGAGTTCAGGGTCCTGGTTGCCGAGGACAATGCCATTTCGACCAAGGTTATCCGCGGCATGCTCGCCAAGTTGGGCCTGCAAGCGACGGCCGTACAGAACGGCCACCAAGCAGTCGAAGCCGTAAAAGCCGGACATTACGATCTGGTGTTGATGGATTGTGAGATGCCCGAACTGGATGGATTTACTGCGGCGAAGCAAATTCGCGACTGGGAAAAAGGCAGGGGCAGACAACCAGTACCCATAATAGCCCTCACAGCTCATATTCTTCCTGAGCATCGGGAGCGCTCGCGCCGCGCAGGCATGAACGCACACATGGCTAAACCTGTCGAGCTCACGCAATTACGTGAGCAGATCGACTACTGGGTCGGGCACAAGCAGGAAAACAAGCCCTCCTGACTAGCTGATGTCGGTCCAGAAAGGGCTACCGCGTCTTTATGATCGACGTGAAGACGCTCTCGGCGCTGACTTACCAACTTTTTTACCGCTCGGCTTCTTGCGCGCACCACTTTCCCGCGGGGGCAGACCGTTGTGCTGGGTCAGGATAACGCCCGGCTTGGCTTTACCGCCTGCAGGTGTAGAGTTCTTGCGGCGCGCACTGGCATAGCCTTCCACGGCAGGCTGAAAGGTCGGGATCAGATGCTGCTTACCGTTACCGATCAGGTCTGCACGTCCCATTTCCTTCAGTGCTTCACGCAATAGCGGCCAGTTTTTGGCATCGTGATAACGCAGAAACGCCTTGTGCAAGCGGCGCTGACGCTCGCCCTTCACGCTATCCACTCCATCACTCTTGTATGTCACCCTGCGCAGCGGGTTCTTGCCCGAGTGATACATGGCAGTGGCAGTAGCCATGGGCGAAGGATAGAACGCCTGCACCTGATCGGCCCGGAAATCGTTGGTCTTGAGCCACAGCGCAAGATTCATCATGTCCTCATCCGAGGTGCCGGGGTGAGCCGCAATGAAGTACGGTATCAGGTACTGCTTCTTGCCTGCCTCTTTGGTGTATTTCTCGAACAGACGCTTGAAGGTGTCATAAGTCCCGATACCAGGCTTCATCATGCGACTGAGCGGTCCCTGTTCGGTATGCTCAGGCGCTATCTTGAGGTAACCACCCACATGGTGGGTAACCAGCTCCTTGACGTATTCGGGCGACTCTACAGCCAAGTCATAACGCAATCCCGAGGCGATCAGTACTTTTTTCACACCCGGCAGCTCACGCGCCTTGCGATACAAACCGATCAGGGACGAATGATCGGTATTAAGATTCTCACAGATTCCCGGGTACACACAGGATGGTTTCCGGCATGCAGCTTCAATTTCAGGGCTCTTGCAGGCGATCCTGTACATATTGGCAGTTGGACCGCCCAGGTCAGAGATGACCCCGGTAAAGCCTGGCACCTTGTCACGAATTTCCTCGATTTCACGAATAATCGAATCGTGGGAGCGGTTCTGAATAATTCTTCCTTCGTGCTCAGTAATAGAGCAGAAGGTACAACCACCAAAACAGCCGCGCATGATATTCACCGAAAAACGGATCATCTCGTAGGCGGGTATTTTCGCATCCCCGTAGGCGGGGTGTGGAACACGCGCATAGGGCAGACCGAACACGTAATCCATTTCTTCAGTGGTCAACGGAATCGGAGGTGGGTTGAACCACACGTCCTTTTCTCCGTGGCGCTGCACCAATGCCCGGGCGTTACCGGGATTGGTTTCAAGATGCAGGACCCGGTTGGCGTGTGCATAAAGCACCGGATCGCTTTTCACCTTTTCAAAGGACGGAAGCCGAATGACCGTCTTGTCGCGTTCCAGGCGCGGGTGCGGCAACAGCTGTACTACCTGTACACCCTCAGCGCCAGTATCCGTCGTGCCTTCCTCAGCTGGACCCTTGGCTTGCTCTACGGCGCAGGCACTGGTGTCCTGGGTATTCACGTAGGGATTGATGATCTTGTCGACCTTACCTGGACGATCGATCCGGGTTGAATCGAGTTCAAACCAGCCGAGCGGAGTATCACGACGCATAAAGGCCGTGCCACGTATGTCGGTAATCGTCTGGATATCTTCGCCGCGGCTAAGCCGCTGGGCAATCTCGACGACGGCCCGTTCGGCGTTTCCGTACAAAAGGATGTCGGCTTTTGCATCAAGCAACAGCGAATGGCGAACCTTGTCCTGCCAGTAGTCGTAATGCGCTATACGGCGCAGGGAAGCCTCGATACCACCCAGAACCACAGGCACATCCTTGAAAGCCTCACGGCAGCGCTGGCTATACACCAGACTGGCTCGATCCGGTCGACTCCCGGCCTTGCCACCCGGCGTGTAAGCATCATCCGAACGAATCTTGCGATCCGCTGTATAGCGATTGATCATCGAATCCATATTGCCCGCGGCGACGCCAAAAAACAGATTTGGCTTGCCCAGCTTGGTGAAGGCATCCTTGCTCTGCCAGTCAGGCTGGCTGATGATCCCGACACGGAAACCCTGGGCTTCGAGCAGACGACCGATGATCGCCATGCCGAACGAAGGATGGTCCACATAGGCATCGCCGGTCACGATAATGATGTCGCAACTGTCCCAACCAAGCAGGTCCATCTCGTCCCGGCTCATGGGCATAAAAGGCGCTGCGCCGAAACACTCGGCCCAGTACTTGGGATAATCGAACAACGGCCTCGCGGCCGGCATGCTGGCAGACATGGTTACTCCATATCACCGTACCCGGCATAGGAGCCAGGTGCGAGATTCTCGAAACGGGTGAATTTGCCCAGAAAGGCCAATCGAATATTGCCGATAGGACCGTTCCGCTGCTTGCCGATGATGATTTCGGCGATACCCTGATCCTGAGTATCCGGATGATAGACCTCGTCCCGGTAGACGAACATGATGACGTCCGCATCCTGCTCGATTGCACCGGACTCGCGGAGGTCGGAGTTGATTGGACGCTTGTTGGGCCGCTGCTCAAGTGATCGATTGAGCTGGGAAAGCGCCACAACTGGGGCGTTGAATTCCTTGGCCAGCGCCTTGAGTGATCGTGAAATCTCGGAAATTTCGTTGGTTCGATTTTCCGAGGAGCCGCCAATCTGCATCAACTGCAAATAGTCGATCATGATCATCCCGATCTCACCATGTTCGCGCACCACACGCCGCGCGCGGGCGCGCATCTCCATCGGTGACAAACCCGCTGTATCATCGATGAACAGCTTTCGGTCATTCAGCAGGTTTACCGCCGAGGTCAAGCGCGGCCAGTCGTCGTCATCCAGACGACCTGCGCGCACCTTGCTCTGATCGATTCGCCCAAGCGATGACAACATACGCATAACCAGGGAATCACCTGGCATCTCCAGGGAGAACACCAGTACAGCCTTGTCATAACGCAGCACCACATTCTCGACCAGATTCATCGCGAAGGTCGTCTTACCCATGGAAGGGCGCCCCGCTATGATCACCAGATCCGCTGGCTGTAACCCCGAAGTCATCTCGTCAAGATCGGCAAATCCGGTTGAAAGACCGGTGATAGCCCCATCGCTGTTGAACAGCGTGTCGATCCTGTCGATCGCCTTGGTCAGAAGATTATTGACCGACTCGGGGCCACCCGTCTTGGGCCGACTCTCAGCGATGGCGAATATTTGTCTTTCAGCCTCGTCAAGAATCGCATTTGCCTGCTTGCCCTTCGGGTTGAATGCACTGTCGGCAATATCCGAGCTGGTACTGATCAACTTGCGCAGGGTCGAGCGCTCGCGAATGATGTGCGTATAGGCACTAATATTGGCAACCGACGGCGTATTTTTCGCCAATTGCCCCAGATAAGCCAAACCCCCGACCTGATCAATCAGACCTTCACGGTCGAGCTCTTCTGCAAGAGTCACCACATCGAACGGCTGATTACGCGATGCCAGGCTGGCGAGCGCACGAAAAATCAAGCGATGATCATGACGGTAGAAGTCGGCCTCACTGAGCAATTCCACAACCCGCTCCCAGGTTGTGTTTTCCAGCATGACACCGCCCAGCACCGCCTGCTCGGCTTCGATTGAGTGCGGAGGAATCTTCAGCGAAGAGGCCTGCAGATCAAGTTCCGTATTGTCGGTGTACATAGGTTCGTTCATCGGCACAGGCCCGGTACTTGCTCGCTATTCGATCAGGACGCCCCGAGAAGCAAATAACCGGGACACAAAAACAACAACACGGCGCCTGTCAAAGACAGGCGCCGTGCTGGACAGTCTAACCTTAAAGGCCGCGGAACTCACCCTGCCGAGCTGAACACTGTTCGGAGCGAGTGCCTGCCGCCTTGAGGATTAACCGTTGATTACAACCAGTTTGACGCTGGCTTCTACATCTGTGTGCAATTGCACCGCAATGTCGTACTCGCCGACGTTACGCAGAGGACCTTCTGGCAGACGCACTTCGCTCTTTTCGATCTGGACGCCAGCCGCAGTTACCGCGTCAGCGATATCACGGGTGCCGATAGAACCAAACAGCTTGCCTTCTTCACCGGCGTTGGCTGCGATAGTTACAGTCAGATCAACCAGTTTGGCAGCGCGTGCTTCAGCCTCACCCTTCTTCTCGTCAGCAATGCGCTCAAGTTCAGCGCGACGAGCTTCAAAGGCTTCCAGGTTGGATGCAGTAGCCGGGGTAGCCTTGCCGAAAGGCAGCAAGAAATTGCGTGCATAACCGGCGCTCACGGCAACCTTGTCACCAAGGCCACCCAGATTCGCGATCTTTTCGAGCAGGATAACTTCCATAGAAATAACCTCTTGTATTCAGTCTTGGCCGTTCGGGTCGTTATCGTCACGGGGGCCCTGGGCCGGCGCAAGACGGGAACGAAAGTCGAACAGGCTATCAATAAATGCCAACAACATAATCAGGGGATACACAAACTGGGCGGCTAGAACAAACACCACATAGAGTATCACCAACCAGACGGAACCGAGCTTCTTGATACCGACAGTGCCGTGAATCAATGCCAGCCCTGCCAACATCAGTGGCAGACTGGTTACCGGCGCCAATAACGCAAACTGTCCGAACTGTGGACCGAAGAGCGTTATAAGTAGCAATGCGCCCGCCACTACAGGCGACAACCGCAACCAGTGGAACTCCTGACGGAATCCACCGGGGTTGTACAACCTGGCCTGCCAGGAGCGCCCTACCATGAGGCTAACCAGCACCATCATCGTGTGCACCGCACCCATCAGGCCGGCGAGCACTGGCACCAGCAAAGCTTCAATGCGAGCTAGACCAGCCTCGTCGACAGACCCGCCTATATCGGCCAATAGCTGCGGCAATCGCTCCTGAATCTGTGCAGCCAAAGCCAGCAAAGGCTCGTTCAGCACGGTCAACAGAAGTAGTGCGTAGGCCAGGCCAAGCGGAACTGACGCCAGCAATACTGACGCCCAGTCGCTTCGACTGTGAAGCAAAGTGGCAAGGGCTACAGTGCCGCCGATAACCAACAGCGGCGTAATGTCGCCCACCCACGCCCAGGCAATGGCCGGTAAAATACCCCAAGCCAACACCGGCAACGCCTCGGACAGGCCGCGCCTAAGCACGACAAGAGCAAGGGCTGCGGCGCTGACCCAGAACAACAGCGGAATGGCCGCAGAGATGGCTACTACAAGAGTAGCCTCCTTACGTCCCCGCATGATGTATTCAGCCAACCCACGCATGCCGGTCAGATATCCCTGATTACGTAAGTAATAAGTTACCTATCAACGACCATGACTGTCGGTGAAGGGCAGCAGAGCCAGATAACGGGCGCGCTTGATAGCGACACCCAGCTGACGCTGGTAACGGGCCTTGGTACCGGTAATGCGGCTAGGAACAATCTTGCCGGTCTCGGTAATGTAGGCTTTCAAAGTGTTGAGATCCTTGTAATCGATCTCTTTAACGCCTTCAGCGGTGAAACGGCAGAACTTTCTGCGACGGAAAAAACGTGCCATGGCAGCGTCTCCTTGAATACTGGAAATGGGACCGGGATGACTTACTCGTCGTCGCCGTCGTTATCGTTGTCGTTCGAGCTATCGTTGTCAGAATCGCTGTCGTCACCTTCGGTGCGCTCGCGACGCTCACGACGCTCGCCACGACCGGTATCTTCGGGCTTGAGCATGTCGGACTGTTCGGTGATAGCTTCGTCACGACGGATGACCATGTTACGGATAACGGCATCGTTATAACGGAAGTTTTCGGTCAGCTCTTCCAGTGCCTTGGCGCTGCACTCGACGTTGATCATGATGTAGTGGGCTTTATGGATCTTGTCGATCGGGTAAGCCAATTGACGGCGACCCCAATCTTCCAGACGGTGAATCTTGCCGCCGTCTTCTTCGATGAGCTTGGTGTAGCGCTCGATCATGCCGCCGACCTGTTCGCTCTGATCCGGGTGAACCAGGAATACGATTTCGTAATGACGCATTAGTGCTCCTTACGGGTTGTAGCCAGCCACCCAACATGGTCTGGCAAGGAGTAGAACTCTAGTTTGGGGCGCACATTCTATGGGAGTGGTGGGGAAGCTGCAAGCTTTAAGGCGATACCCCCAAACCTCAAGCGGCTAGCTTCTCTGGCGAACAGCTTCGAAGAGACAGATCCCACTGGCGACCGAGACGTTAAGGCTGCTAACACTTCCGGCCATCGGCAACTTCGCCAGGTAATCGCAATGCTCACGGGTGAGTCGACGCATGCCGCTGCCTTCAGCACCCATCACAATGACGCTGGGCACCTTTAGATCGACCTGATAGATCAATTGCTCGGCTTCACCCGCTGTACCCATCACCCACAAGCCACGCTGCTGTAACTGCTTCAGTGTGCGAGCGAGGTTGGTTACCGCAACCAGTGGAACCGTTTCGGCAGCACCGCAGGCAACCTTGCGTACTACCGGGGTCAGGCTCGCGGAACGATCACGTGGAATGATCACCGCATGCGCACCTGCAGCATCGGCGCTGCGCAGACAGGCCCCTAGATTATGTGGGTCAGTAACGCCGTCTAGAACCAGTAACAACGCCGGAGCATCCAGCCCATCGAGGAGCCGATCGAGCATCTCCTCGGACCACATCTGACTGGGGGAAACCTGTGCAATTGCACCCTGATGAACACCCTCGACCAGCTTGTCCATATCTTCGGGCGCAAGACGCTGAATACCGATCCCGATACTTTCGGCCAGATCGGCAAGCGTTTGCGCTCGCCCATCCAGACGGCCGCGCGTCAGGATGAGACCCTTGACGCGCTTGGGCGAACGCTCAAGCATCGCTTGAACCGCGTGCACACCAAAAACGTATTCACTGTCGCTCATATCTGCTCAGCCACCCGCCTCAAGTCTTGCGCTTACGCGGGGCCCGGGGCGCACGTGGAGCACGCGGACCGGAACCAGTGGAGGACTTGTCAGCAGGCTTTCTACCCTCTGAAGCCTTGGCGCCACTCTTTGACCGTGGCGCACGCCCCTGTTTGGCTGCGCCCGCCCCTGCCTTCTTCGAGCCCTCGATCAGATTCTTGCGAGCGGCACGGCTGGCCTCCACATCTGTACGCTGGTTTTCCGGCTGACTCTTGTCCATCTCGAAATCGATCTTTCGCTCATCGAGATCAACACGGGCGATCACCACGCGTACTGTGTCTCCAAGACGGAAACTCCTGCCGGAGCGCTCTCCAACCAGTCGATGATGAACCTGATCAAAGTTGTAGTAATCAGCCGGCAGCGCAGTGATATGAACCAGACCCTCGATGTAGATATCCTTCAACTCGATAAACAGACCAAAGCCTGTAACCGAAGTGACCAAACCATCGAAGCTCTCGCCCACTCGATCCTGCATGAACTCGCACTTGAGCCAACTGACTACATCGCGCGTTGCCTCATCAGCTCGACGCTCGTTCTGCGAGCATTGCTCGCCGAGTCTTTCAAGTGCCGCCATGTCGTAGGGGTAAATGACCGCCTTGGGTATGTTGCCAGCACCGGCCCGCTTGACCAGGTCAGATTTGCGACGCGAGCGGATAACACTGCGAATCGCGCGATGCGTCAGCAGATCCGGGTAACGGCGAATAGGCGAGGTGAAATGCGTGTAAGCCTCGTAATTCAAGCCAAAGTGGCCCGCGTTATGCGGACTATAAACAGCCTGACTGAGCGAGCGCAGCATTACAGTCTGAATCAACTGCGCATCCGGACGCCCCTGAACCTTACGCAGAACTTCGGCGTAATCCTCTGGCGTCGGGTCACCCTTCTTTCGAGTCAGAGACAAACCCAACGCATTGAGAAATTCGCGAAGACGCTCAACCTTTTCGGGTTTGGGACCGTCATGCACGCGATACAAACCGGGCAACTCAAGGTCACCGAGAAAGCGAGCAGTGGCAACGTTGGCTGCCAGCATGCACTCCTCGACGATCTTGTGAGCATCGTTTCGTGTCGTGGGACGGATTTCGGCTATCTTGCGATTCTCACCAAAAACAATGCGCGTTTCCGTGGTCTCGAAATCAATAGCACCTCGACCCTGACGCGCCTTGGCCAGGGCCTTGTATAGCTCGTAGAGATCCTTGAGCGCAGGGAGTACTTCGGCATATTGCTTGGACAGCGCCATGCCCTCCTGACTGCGAGGGTGCTCAAGCATGTTCGAAACCTGGGTATAGGTCAGGCGCGCATGGGAGTGAATGACACCCTCACAGAACTCATAGGAAGTCAGCTCGCCACTCTTGGAGAGCGTCATTTCACATACCAGAGCCAGGCGATCAACCTTTGGCATCAATGAACAGAGTCCGTTGGAAATAGCCTCCGGCAACATAGGCACGACTTCGCTGGGGAAATAAACCGAGGTGCCACGCAGCTCAGCCTCCTCATCCAGAGCCGAACCCACCGGCACATAATGGGAAACATCAGCAATGGCTACATAGAGTTTCCAGCCACCGGCAAACAGGCGCCAACCGCTAGCCTTCTGCGGCTCGCAGTAGAGCGCATCATCAAAATCGCGCGCATCTTCCCCATCGATTGTAACCAGCGGCAAATGCCGCAGATCGACACGTTTGAGCTTGTCCTTTTCCTCAACCTGGTCCTTGAGCTTGCTCGCCTCATTGAGAACGGCCTGGGGCCAGACGCTCGGAATGTCGTAACTACGCAGGGCAACTTCAATTTCAACGCCGGGAGCCATGTAGTCGCCTACCACCTCGACGACTTCACCCTGGGCCTGACGGTGAATATTCGGCCACTGTGTGATCTTGACCTCGACGTACTGCCCGGGCTCGGCACCATGCTCGCAGCCCGGCTGGATAAGCACCTCGTGATTGATCTTGGCATTATCAGCTGCGACGTAGGCTATACCGTTCTCGCGGTAATAGCGGCCCACCAGAACTTCATGGGCACGCTCTATCACCTCGACAACGGTGCCTTCGCTGCGACCACGGCGATCAACGCCGGTTACTCGACCCAGGACCTTGTCACCATCAAACACCAGGCGCATCTGCGCAGGGCTCAGGAAAAGATCATCACCGCCCGATTCCGGAACCAGGAAGCCGAAGCCGTCCCTGTGTCCCTGAACGCGGCCCTTGATAAGGTCCAGCTTGTCAATCGGCGCATAGGCACCGCGGCGGGTATAGATCAACTGACCATCGCGCTCCATCGCGCGCAACCGGCGTCGTAGGGCTTCGATGCCCTCCTCACCGGTTATACCCAGCTCGTCCTGGAGTTGCGCTCGGGTTGCCGGCGCTCCACGATCCTCGAGCAACTTGAGAATAAGCTCGCGACTGGGGATGGGGTTTTCGTATTTCTGGGCTTCGCGTGTCGCTTCTGGATCGAGTGCGGTCCAGTCGACTGATGATGCGGAAGTACGTTCGGAATTGCTCGGCGCGGCCGAGTCTTTTGATATTGATTTTTTCGTCATAGTTGTCTATTGAACCGCGAATTGGCTTTTCATGCACCTGTTTCCGGCGATTACCGATTTATTTTTGCCGAGGGGTTTACAACCCCATGGGCGCTACGTATTATTCGCGCCGTCAACACAACAACGGTTGCGGCGAGAAACGCCTGTTTCAGCTTAGCATCCAGATTGACTGTAATGCCCAGGTGGTGAAATTGGTAGACACGCCAGCTTCAGGTGCTGGTGGCCGCAAGGCCGTGGAAGTTCGAGTCTTCTCCTGGGCACCATTTCTTATTGTTGATTCCCTCATCAACAAGCACGTTACTACCCCATTTCATTTTCCCTGTGCATACGACGATTCCTCATGCGCAGTATCTGCCCAACTTCGTCCAAATCGTATATTTAATTGCCACTGATGGTGCAATAGACTTTTTCGCGCACGCAAAAAAGGCGCCTAGAGGCGCCTTTTTCGTCGAGAACTGCTATCAGTCCTGAAATATTTTCCGCAGGATGATGGTCTCATTACGGTCAGGTCCGGTCGAAATAATATCGACAGGCGCGGCCACCAACTCTTCTATGCGACGAATATAGGCCTGGGCGTTCTCTGGAAGCTGCTCCAGCGTTTGAGCACCCAAGGTCGACTCACTCCAACCCGGCACCTCCTCGTAGACTGGATCAAGCCCCAGATAACTGTCGGCATCACTTGGCACTTCGATAACCGCACCCGCCTCATTGCGGTAACCGACGCAAATACGAATGACATCCAGCCCATCCAGTACGTCCAGCTTGGTCAGACATAGACCACTTATGCTGTTGACCTCCATTGCGCGACGCAGGATGACCGCGTCAAACCAACCACAACGACGTGCCCGACCCGTGGTGGAACCGAACTCATGCCCTCGCTCGGCCAGACGCGCACCAACATCATCGAACAACTCGGTAGGAAAAGGACCCGAGCCAACACGAGTGGTATAGGCTTTGGTGATACCCAGAACGTAATCCAGATATAGCGGACCAAATCCCGAGCCAGTGGCCGTACCGCCGGCCGTCGTATTGGAGCTGGTCACATAGGGATAGGTACCGTGATCAATATCCAGCAACGAACCCTGAGCGCCTTCAAACATGATATTGGCACCTTCGCGGCGAAGCTCATGCAGCCTGGCCGTGACATCCGTCATCAGCGGACGCAACCACTCCGCATAGCCCATCGCCTCGTCAAACGTCTTCTGGAAGTCAACAGGCTCCACCTTGTAATAATGCTCCAGGGAGAAGTTGTGATATTCCAGTACTTCGGCCAACTTTGTGGCAAAGCGCTCGGGATTGAACAGATCCGCTACCCGCAAACCTCGACGGGAAACCTTGTCCTCGTAAGCCGGGCCAATGCCGCGGCCTGTTGTACCAATCTTGGCCTCGCCACGGGCTTTTTCCCGTGCCTGATCAAGCGCCACGTGATAAGGCAGAATCAATGGACAAGCCGGGCTTATACGAAGCCGCTCGCGTACGGGCACACCCTTTGCTTCCAGCTCCTTGAGCTCTTTCATCAGAGCTTCAGGAGAAAGAACCACGCCGTTGCCAATAAAGCAGGTGACGTTCTCGCGCAGGATTCCTGACGGGATCAGGTGCAATACGGTTTTTTCACCATCAATAACCAGTGTATGGCCCGCATTGTGACCGCCCTGGTAACGGACGACGGCAGCGACCTGATCGGTCAACAAATCCACGATCTTGCCTTTGCCCTCATCGCCCCACTGGGTACCGAGGATGACTACATTCTTGCCCATTTCAGCTCTCGCCTCATTCGAATTTGAACGGCCTGCTCGGCCGTTGAATCAATTTTCCAGCTTTTTTACCTGCCACGCACCACCCTGCCACCGCAAGATACGATCGCAGCCGTGCTCGACTGCGTCGGCGTCAACCTGACCCGGCAAGGCAACAATGACGCGCTCACCCTCGCGACGCAGCTTCATCACTTCGCGTTGCAAGCCAGCCTCGTTCGCATAAGCTGCCCATATGGCACTTGAGCGTTCGGTACCGGTGGCAATATTGCCGCGCTCAACCAGCAGTCGCAGGTCTGTCGAAAACCCGGTTGCCGGGCGCGCACGACCGAAGTCCGAGCCGATGTCGTCATAACGACCACCCTGGGCAATACTCTGGCCCAGTCCGGGTATGTAAGCTGAAAAAACCACGCCGGTATGATAATGATATCCGCGCAACTCACCCAAATCGAAATACAGGGGTATCTCCGGATACTGGCGAGCCAGGGTCTGAGCAATTTCAGCGAGATCATCCAGCGCGGCCATCACCGACTCTGGCGCACCATCAAGCAGCACATGCGCACGCTCCAACACCTCAACACCGCCCGACAACTCAGCCAGACTGCAGAGCATCGCTGCCAGGGAAGATTGGCTTTGTCCCAGGGGCTCGGCAATCGCCCGGACCTCATCTACCGCCTTACGCTGCAACGCGTCGAACAACGTCTGCTCGACTTTCTCATCCAGACCAGCTGCCTGCGCCAGCCCGCGATAGATACCTACATGCCCGATATCCAGATGCGCACCGCGCACACCACAACTGGACAGGGTTTCGAGCATCAGTGTGATAATTTCGATGTCACTGGCACTGGACGCATCACCATAGAGTTCAGCACCCAGCTGAATCACACTGCGCGCCGTAGAAAGCGTCCGCGGCCGAGTGTGCATGACGCTACCGCAGTAGCAAAGCCGACTCGGACCTTCGGCACCCAGCGTGTGCGCGTCAATGCGCGCGACCTGTGGCGTGATGTCGGCCCGCACGCCAAGCATGCGTCCAGACAACTGATCGATCATCTTGAAGGTTTGCAACTCCAGATCGTGTCCAGCACCGGTAAGCAGCGATTCTACATATTCGATATGGGGGGTGATGACCAGGTCATATCCCCAGGAAGAAAACAGATCCAGCAGTTGCCTGCGTGCGGTCTCGATAAGTGCGGCCTCTTCGGGCAGGACTTCCTCGATGCCCTCGGGCAACAGCCAGCTATCAACAGTTGGCATTTTCACAACCTTTCCTACATGGTGAATACAAGTGTCCTGCATCAGGGAGCATCAACGCACCAGATACAGCAAAAGAGTGCCGATCAACATACTGCAGAACCCTACAATTCGTAGCTGACTGTCGCTGATCTGAGCCACGCCAGTCAGCATGCGCTTCCAGCGATCTGGGGCCAGGAATGGCATCAGCCCCTCAATGACTAGCACCAGACACAGTGCGGTTGCCAGACTTTGCCACATCGACTGCATTCCCTGTACTGGCCAGACCGCATCAAGCCCTGCAGAGTCGGACGACGGTCACAAAAAAGCCGGGAAGACCCGGCTGCGCGATTGTAGCACGTTTTTCCCTGGCCACACCCGCAAAGGCTGAGGGTGTGGCCAGGCTTTACCTAGGGAGCGCTGCCGCCCTGAAGATAGCGGAAAAACTCACTGTCGGGATCAAGAACGAGGATATCCGACTTGCTGGAGAAACTTTCACGATAGGCCTGAAGGCTGCGATAGAAGGAATAGAACTCCGCATCCTTGTTGTAGGCTTCAGCATAAATCGCAGCCGCCTGCGCGTCGCCATCACCGCGAATCTGCTCGGCCTCACGGAAAGCTTCAGCCAGAATAACCCTCTGCTGCCGATCAGCGTCTGCACGGATACCTTCAGCCAACTCGAAACCCTTGGCTCGGTGCTCGCGAGCTTCACGCTCACGCTCACTGCTCATACGCTCGAACACGCTACGGTTAACCTCGGTAGGCAGATCGATAGCCTTGACTCTGACATCAAGAACCTCAATCCCGAGCTCACGACGGGCACTGGTATCCAGCACTGTCGTGATATCCGCCATCAACTGATCACGCTCACCGGAAACGACTTCGTTCAAGGAGCGGCGGGCGACTTCGTTACGCAAACCCGATTCCAGCTGGCGAGACAGGCGATCTTCTGCCAACGCACGCAATCCGGACGTTGCCGTGTAGAAGCGCTCGACATCTGCGATTCGCCATTTGGCGTAGGAATCGACCATCAGGGCCTTCTTTTCGAGGGTCAGATAACGCTGGGTAGCGGTATCCAGAGTCAAAAGCCGACCATCGAACAGACGCGCCTCCTGCACAAAGGGCAATTTCAAATGCAGGCCCGGCTGTACGTCGGTTTTGACCACTTTACCGAATTGCAGGACCAGCCCGCGTTGAATTTCACTGACTACGAAAAAGCTCTGCCAGCCGACCACAACGACTATCAAAGCCAGGATCAGACCGAATATTGTCTTGTTGCTCATCAACGAGTCTCCCTTGAGCGCGAGTCACGCGGCGGTGTCTGCTGGGACTGGCGAGTAGCAGCATCATTGGCCATCGAACCGGAGGGGGCTGAAGCCGAGCCTGAGCCGGCATTACCGCCTTGCTGCATCAACTTGTCCAGAGGCAGATAAAGCAAGTTATTGTTGCCATCACCACCCGACACAAGAATCTTGCTGGTATTGCTCATGACGTCCTGCAAGGTTTCAATATACATACGCTCACGCATGACCTGAGGCGATAAACGATATTGAGTTACCAATTGGTCGAAGCGCTGAGCCTCACCATCTGCACGGGCAACAACCTCATCGCGATAACCGTTGGCTTCCTCGAGCAGTCGCTGTGCCTGACCACGGGCCTCCGGAATCACGCCGTTGGCATAGGACTCGGCCTGGTTGCGCACGCGCACTTCATCCTCACGGGCCCGAATCACGTCGTCAAAGGCATCCTGCACTGCGGAGGGCGCCTGGGCACTTTCGATGTTCACCTGAACAACTGTGATACCGGTGTTGTAAGTATCCAGATAACGCTGCAGCCGCTGAGTGGTTTCGACACCCATCTGCTCACGACCTTCCGTCAGCACCTGGTGCATAGGGGTAGAGCCGACCACGTGGCGCAATGCGCTCTCGGTTGCGTGGCGCAGGCTGGTCTCGGGATCCTCGACTTCAAGAATAAATTTCTCGAGATCGGATATCCGGTACTGAATAGCCACCGGCACTTCGACAATATTTTCATCCTGAGTCAGCATCTGACCCTGCTGTCGATACGAACGCACCTGAGTAACATTGCGCTGAAATTTTTTCTCAATAGGGGGGAAGTACAAATGCAGGCCGGATTCGACTGTGCGGTTGTATTCACCAAAGCGCAGAACGATGGCCTGCTCCTGCTCATCTACCGTGTATACGGCAAAGAACAACCAGACAGCGACAAACGCCAGGGCAATAATACCCAGCACTGCCTTGGGAAAACCCTGACCGGAACCGGCACCACGATTGCCGCCGTTATCACCACCGCCTTTCTTACCACCGAACATGCCGTTCAGGCTGTCCTGTAGCTTGCGCAGCGCTTCGTCAAGATCAGGTGGTCCCTGCTTGCCACCGCGATTGCCATTGTTTCCGCCACCACCCCAAGGGTCTTGATTCTTTCCACCACCAGGCTCATTCCAGGCCATAGCGTTCTCCGTTATTCGTAAACTTGTGTGCGTCAAGGCTCTGAAGCCTCTCCGCTTATCTGATCAAGGGTACAGCATACCGCGCTTGACGAGCGAATCGAACGACGCCTTTATTGCAACGCATGTTGCTCAATAAAAGCGTCCATTTGCCAGCCTTCTCGCTTGAGCAATCGATTCAGATCACTGCGCTGCAATCTGAGATCAAGCTGTTGGCGTCCATCATCAGCAATACTCTCGCTGACAACCGCCCCGATCTCGTAAAACTGGGCACGCAGACGCGCCTCAGCGGGCTCGAGCACAACGGACTCCTGAATCACATCTACCGATAGACGTTCAGCCATTGCCTGAGCCAGTAACTCAAGACCCTCACCACTTTGCGCTGATACCCATACCCTTACCGCCAGACCATCTTCATCCCGCTGAATATGCGGTTCCACTAAATCAAGCAGGTCGACCTTGTTGTAGACCTCAAGCATCGGCAGCGTCGCGGCACCAATCTCGCCGAGCACTTTCATCACCTGCTCTATATGTGAGGTACGCTCGGGGTCGGCGGCATCAATCACATGCAGCAGAAGATCGGCCTGGGCAGATTCCTCAAGAGTAGCCCTGAAGGCTTCGACCAGTTTGTGGGGCAAATGCCTGATAAACCCGACCGTGTCGGCGAGAATGGTTGGACCAATGTCGTCGAGCTCAATTCGACGCAGAGTCGGATCGAGCGTCGCAAAGAGCTGGTCAGCCGCATAGACCTCAGATGTGGTCAGGGTATTGAAGAGCGTAGACTTGCCTGCATTGGTATAACCAACGAGCGATACCACCGGTATCTCCGCACGTCTGCGAGCTCGCCGAGCCTGTTCTCGTTGGCTGCGGACTTTTTCCAAGCGCCGGGTAATCTGCTTTATGCGTTCACGCAGCAGACGACGGTCGGTTTCGAGCTGCGTCTCGCCTGGGCCTCGCAAGCCGATACCACCTTTCTGACGCTCAAGGTGGGTCCAGCCGCGGACCAAACGGGTACTGAGGTGGTCTAACTGGGCAAGCTCGACCTGAAGCTTGCCTTCATGGGTCCGAGCACGCTGGGCAAAAATATCAAGAATGAGACCGGTGCGATCAATCACCCGACACTTGAGTTCACTTTCAAGATTACGTTCCTGACTGGGCGTAAGAACGTGGTTGAAGATAACCAGGTCGCCCTGATGTTCTCCAACAAGAGCTTGCAGCTCCTCGACCTTGCCGCTACCTATCAGAAAGCGAGGGCTGGGCTGGTGTCGATTTATGGTAAGAAAGGCAACAGTCTCCGCGCCGGCCGAATTGGCCAGCTCGATGAATTCCTGAGGATCCTCCCGAGTGCGCTCGTCCATCCCTTCGAGGTGAACGAGTATCGCCCGCTCACCACCTTCATGGCGCTCAAAGAACAATCAAGCCTCCGGACAAATCAAGGATTTTCCAACTCAGCCTCTTCACTGCCGCCCTGAACGGGCAAGCGCACCGGACGTCCCGGCACAACAGTGGAGATGGCATGTTTATAGACCATCTGGCTGACGGTGTTCTTCAGCAGGATAACGAACTGGTCAAATGATTCTATCTGGCCCTGCAATTTGATGCCGTTGACCAGATAAATGGATACCGGAACACGTTCCTTGCGCAGAACGTTCAGGTAAGGGTCTTGTAATGAATGCCCTTTTGACATTGCCTTACTCCTTATGGGAACCGTATTTATATGCATTAATTCAATGCGTTATCACCACCCGGCCCATTATCCATCGGGCGTAGTGGTGCAATTATCAACATGACCAGCCAAAGCAAAAACCCGCACGCTGCCAGAATACTATATGGCGATTCGCTCAAGACGTTTCAAGGCCTGGTCAAATCTATTCGGATCCAGGCTGTCAAACCAGTCAATTTCTGCCTTCCAACCGCGTAACCAGGTCATTTGTCGTTTGGCCAATTGCCTGGTAGCTATTATCCCGCGTTCGACACTGTCGTCTAGCGAGAGTTTCCCATCAAGGTAGTCCCAGAGCTGCCTGTAACCCACTGCCCTTATAGAGGGCAGGGATGGGTTCAGGTCGGCTCTGGCATACAGGGACTCGACCTCTTCGAGAAATCCCTGCCGCATCATGACGTCAAAACGACTGGCTATTCGATCGTGCAAAACCCGCCTTTCAAGGGGAGCAATGGACATATAGTGCATAGTATAAGGCAAAAAGTTATCGTGGGAGCCCTTCGCTTCCGCTTTTTCTATGCTTTCTCGGCGATGCCATTCAGACAGGCTTATACCTGTCAACATGTATACCTCGTAAGCACGCTGCAGGCGCTGTGGATCATTCGGATGAATGCGTTGTGCAGCCTCTGGATCGACAGCAGCAAGCCGCGCATGCACACCTTGCCATCCCTCGCTCGCAGCTATCTGCTCGATTTCCTTACGGACCCCGACATCAGCAGCGGGCATGGATGCGAGTCCTTCAGCAAGCGCCCGGAAATACAGCATGGTGCCGCCCACCAGCAAGGGTATCCGACCCCGCGCAACAATATCGCGTGTGAGTTCGAGGGCATCGGCACGAAATCGCGCCGCAGAATAGCTTTCGCTTGGGTCGAGAATATCAACCAGATGATGCGGATAGCGCAGCAGGGTATCCTTGTCAGGCTTGGCGGTACCTATGTCCATACCGCGATAGATCAGCGCCGAGTCCACGCTCACCAGCTCACAGGGATAGCGATCAGCCAGATGCATGGCCAACTCCGTCTTGCCGGAAGCCGTTGGCCCCATCAGGCAAATGACGGGCGGCAGCAGATCGCTCATGGGGCTATCACCAGCAACAGGTCAGCGACCACGCAGAAACAGCTTATCAAGGTCGCTCATACTCATTTTCGTCCAGGTTGGGCGGCCATGGTTGCATTGGGCGCTGCGCTCTGTTTGCTCCATATCACGCAAAAGAGCGTTCATTTCCGTTAGTGTAAGCCGCCTGTTGGCGCGGACTGAACCGTGACAGGCCATGGTGGAGAGAAGTTCGTTGCGGTGCGCCTCGATACGGTCGCTGGTGCCATATTCGAGAAGGTCACTCAAGACATCCCGGACCAGCTGCACCGCATCTGCCTGGCGCAATAGCGCCGGTATTTCGCGAATACCCAACGTTTCAGGCCCCATCCTCTGCACCACAAAGCCCAGGCGGGAAAACCAGTCGGCATGTTCTTCTGCACAATCCACTTCCCGCTGACTGAGAGCGACCGATTCAGGAACCAACAGAGGCTGCCCCCTCAATCCCTCCTCATTCATAGCGAGCTTGAGTCGTTCATAGGTAATGCGCTCATGGGCCGCGTGCATGTCGACAACAATCAAACCTTCCGCATTCTCTGCAAGAATGTACACCCCATGCAGCTGGGCTAGCGCATAGCCCAGTGGCGGCACGCCATGGTCCGGGCTAACCGCGAACTCACTCACTACAGCAGTGGCACTCTGGCCGGACGCGGCGGCCGAATCACCCTGAACAGGATTAACACCGTACAGACCAGGGTAGGCATCAAGGTTGCCTGCCAGCTCTCGATGCGATGGACGCTCGGGTAACGAACCAGGGACGGACCACTCTCCGCGCGACTCGTTAAGAGGCATGCGCTCCTGTCCGGAAAAGATCCCGGCCGCCTGGCCTGTCGCTGACGGCATATTGACGGGCGCTTCGCTCAGATCACTTTGCGAACGATCACCCGGGCGCTGATCTGCCAGCGCACGATGAAGCGTACTGAACAGAAAGTCGTGCACCATTCGACCGTCGCGAAAGCGTACTTCGTGCTTGGTGGGATGCACGTTGACATCAACAACAGCAGGATCCACCTCGAGAAACAGCACGAACGTCGGATGACGGCCATGGAACAATACATCGCGATAGGCTTGGCGTACCGCGTGCACGACCAACTTGTCCCTGATCATGCGGCCATTGACGAAAAAATATTGCAGATCGGCCTGACTGCGTGAAAAGGTCGGCAGCCCGACCCAGCCCCACAACCGCAAGCCGCTGCGCTCGCTATCAATAGACAGCGATTGTTCGATAAACGTCGGCCCACACACACTGGCCACACGGCGACGTAACTCCATCTCCCCATGGGCTGGACGCAAGCTGAACACGGTGCGGCCGTTATGACGCAGCGTAAAAGCCACATCAAAGCGAGATAACGCCAGGCGCTTGACTACCTCTTCAAGGTGGCCAAATTCTGTTTTTTCAGTGCGCAGGAATTTGCGGCGGGCCGGCGTATTGAAAAACAGATCACGCACTTCAACAGTGGTGCCCTGGGGGTGAGCAGCCGGCTGCATATGAGGCGCCATATCACGCCCTTCGGTCTCGACAGCCCAGGCCTGATCAGCCCCTTTTGCACAGGACGTCAGGGTCAAACGGGAAACCGAACTGACAGAAGCCAGAGCTTCACCGCGAAACCCAAGAGTTATCACCTTTTCAAGATCGTCAAGGTCGCGGATCTTGCTGGTCGCATGACGGGATAGCGCCAACGGGAGATCGTCCTGAACGATACCCTCGCCGTCATCACGCACCCTCAGAAGCTTCACACCGCCCTGCTCCACTTCGATATCGATACGCGCTGCGCCCGCATCCAGAGCATTCTCCAGCAACTCCTTGATTACCGATGCAGGCCTTTCCACGACCTCACCGGCTGCAATCTGATTAGCCAATCGAGGACTAAGTAGTTCGATGCGTGACATATCAGGGCTCGTTCCTGACCAGCATGCTGCCGGCCGGCACCGTCAGAATCTGTCCGACCCGTATCTTGTCACTGCCCAGACTGTTGGCCTGACGCAAGCCAGACAGACTCACACCAAAACGCGTAGCGATAAGGGACAGTGTATCGCCTCTGACCACCTCATATTGGCGCGGGCGCTGAGCCTGAAGCTTACCGCTGGATTTCAATGCCGCTACCCGCGTACCCGGCGGCGGGTTACGGTGAAAATAATCCCTGATGCCTGAGTGCATGGCCCGCGCAAGCGCCTGCTGATGAGTTCCGGTAACTAACTTGCGGGCTTCGCCCGGATTGGAAATAAAACCCGTTTCGACCAGAATCGACGGAATATCCGGGGACTTGAGCACCATGAAACCCGCTTGCTCAACCCGGCGCTTGTGAAGCGGAGTAATACTGCCCACCGCTGACAAGACCTGCTGACCGACATCGAGACTGGCCGACAATGTCGCTGTCATTGATAAATCAAGCAATACGCTGGCCAGTATCTGGTCCTTGTTATCCAGACTCACTCCGCCAACCCCACCGATCAGATCCGAACGGTTCTCCCGATCCGCCAGAAAGCGGGCAGTTTCTGAGGTGGCACCACTGTCCGACAGGGCAAATACGGAAGCGCCGAAGGCGCTGGCCCTGGTGAAGGCATCGGCGTGCACTGAAACGAACAAGTCCGCACTGTGTTTGCGGGCAATTTCAGTACGCTTGCGTAGCGGAATGAAATAATCCCCCGTGCGCACCAGAACCGCCTCGAAACCTGGCTCGGCATCAACCATCTTTTTCAGCTCACGGGAGATTGCCAGTACAACTTCCTTTTCACGGACGCCACCCGGTCCAATTGCTCCCGGATCTTCACCGCCGTGTCCGGCATCGATCGCGATCTTGATATTACGCTCTCCCGCCAGGCTGGCAGGCCGGCTGGGTGCCTGAGGAAGCGGCGAAGCACTGGGTGGCGCAGGGGCAGTCAATGTTTCACGCGGCTCGGCATGGTCGTACAAATCGATTACCAGACGATGTCCATACTGCTGGTTGGGCGGAAGGGCAAAACTCTTGGGGTTGACCTCCCGGGATAAATCCAGGACCACTCGCAGGTCTTTCTCGTCCCTGGGAGCAGATCGCACCCCGGTCAGAGGCGTATCACTCAGCGGCAGGCCCGATACGTCCGCGGTAAAACGGGCCCCACTGATATCAATAACCAACCGCTCAGGGTTAGATAGACTGAACAGACTGTGGTCAGCCGGCCCGGAAAGATCAAACACCAGACGCGTGTTATCAGGAGCTCGCCATAGCCTGACGTTCTCGATATCTGCCGCCTGCGCCAGACCGGCGACCAGCATGCAAATGCCTCCGATCAGCCAGCAAAGTGTTGTCCGACCTGTACTTCCGCCTCTCAAGATCACGTCTGTGCATCATCCCGTGTTTGTAATTGTCGGCATGCTGTCTGGCCATGCTCGCTATGCCCTTGCACCTCGAGCCTGCGACCAGTCGGCGTAGTGCCTATGGTAATGGTCATATCCGGGCTTGGCAAAACTCCCGCCCCCTTCTCTGGCCACTCGATCATGCACAGGCTGTCCGGGGAAAAATAGTCACGGATACCCAGAAACTCCAGCTCTTCAGGATCCAGCAAACGATACAGGTCGAAATGATAAATAGCGCTATCATTAAGCTCATAGGGTTCGACCAGGGTAAAGGTCGGGCTTTTGACCGCCCCCGAATGCCCTTGCCCACGAATGAGACCTCGACTCAGGGTAGTCTTTCCCGCACCAAGATCGCCCTGCAGATAGATTACGCCACGCGCTTGCATAGCGCGACCAATGGCCGCGCCGACCGCCTCCATGGCTTGATCTCCCTCGGCATGGATGACTTGAATCATGTTATCTCTCGTATATTGAGTAATCGACGAATTGCCATCATCAGATCGGTAGCCAGCAGGCCGCGCTGCCCCAGCGCCGCGGCCTGGTCACCGGCCAATGCGTGAACCAGGACTGCATAACGGGCTGCAGTTCCGGCCGGTACTTTCTGCGCCAGCAAGGCTCCGCAAAGGCCTGACAGCACATCACCCATGCCGGCAGTAGCCATGCCGGGATTGCCCGCCGTGCACAGTGCGACCGGCGCCCCACTCGGATCACCGCCAGCCACCAGAGTACCTACGCCCTTGAGCACCACCGCGCAACCGTAGCGCCGGGTCAGTTGCTCCAACGCCAGTAGACGGTTTTTCTGGATATCCGACGTGGACCATCCCAGCAGACGCGCGGCCTCGGCTGGATGTGGCGTGATAATACAGTTCTCGCCGAGGTCCCTGCCATCAACAAAACGCTCGGCAATGATATTCAGAGCATCCGCATCCAGAACCTTGGGCAGATCACTGCGCAATACCCGGTCCATTATGTCTTGCGCCCATTGGCTCCTGCCCAGCCCCGGGCCCACAATCAGCACGCTGGCATGACCTATGAGCTCTTCTACCTCCTGCGGATCATCCGCAGCGTGGACCATCACCTCGGGGCAGCGGGCCAGCAACGGCGCAATATGCGCACTTCGCGTTGCCGCACTGACCTTGCCCGCACCGCTGCGCAGCGCGGTTTCAGCAGCGAGCAGCACAGCGCCACCCATTCCCAGACCACCGCCGATAACCAGCGCGTGGCCGAACATGCCCTTGTGAGAGCTGCGCAATCGCGGCGCTAGCGTCTCGGACCAACCGTTGAGACTTAACCGATGCGCAACTGGTGAAGGCATTTCGAAGGGCAGATCCGCCAGCGGAGCAAAATGCAGCTCGCCGACCATATCCGGACCCTGCCCGGTGAACAATCCGATTTTCAAGGTAATAAAGGTGACCGTCATGTCTGCCTTGATTGCCTCCCCTAGCACTGCGCCAGTATCAGCGTGCAAACCGCTGGGTAAATCGACCGATACCACCGGCAAACCACTGGCATTGATTGCCCTGATCGCCCTTGCAAAGGGCTCACGCACTTCAGCATCAAGCCCGGTACCAAGCATCGCATCAAGCACCACTCCGCGAAGCAGCTCACCTTCCTGCCAGGCCATTACCTCGACTCCGCAGGCGGTTGCCAGCTGGTATGCTCGCCCTGCGTCCCCACTCAACTTCTCAGGCGCCGAGACCGCCAGAATGCGAACGTCCCAGCCCGCCATATGAGCCAGGCGAGCTACCAGATAACCGTCGCCAGCGTTGTTTCCACCCCCACAGAGCACCGTCAGCTCGCCACTATCCGGCCAGCGCCGCAGGAGCTGCTCCCACAATGCCTCAGCAGCCCTCTGCATCAACTCGCTGCCCGCAACACCACCCTCGATAATAGCCGCGTCAATGATGCGGGTTTGAGCGGCATTGTAGATACGGGTCGGTAGTGTGATGGTCATGGGCATGTTCCCTTTGGCAATGTCTGGCACAATTGTAGGTACTAATTTGCTGCCCCCCAACTATTCAGACCGGATCAGTATGACCGACGCCACCACCAACCTTTCCCTCGACCCGAACATGCTCGCAGAACGCATTCGGGAACTGGGACAGGAACTGGGATTTCAGCAAGTGGGCATCAGTGCCGCACAGATAGGCGAGCACGAAGCGCGGCTGCATTCCTGGTTGGACGCAGGCTATCAGGGTGAAATGGAGTGGATGACAAGCCACGGCAGCAAGCGCACCCGCCCCGCCGAACTGGTCCCTGGCACCTGTCGGGTAATTTCCGTGCGCATGGACTATCTGCCGGCGGATACCGCCATGGCAAAACGCCTCAAACAATCCTCACACGCCTACATATCTCGCTACGCCCTTGGACGTGATTATCACAAGCTGATGCGCCGCAGGCTGCAACAGCTGGCTGAGCAGATCCAGGCGCTGATCGGCCCTTTTGGCTACCGCGCCTTCGTTGACAGCGCGCCAGTAATGGAGCGCGCGCTCGCCACCCGCGCAGGTCTGGGCTGGATTGGCAAGAACACCATGCTGATTCACCCGAAGGCCGGCAGCTATTTCTTTCTCGGTGAACTGTTCACGGATCTGCCACTCCCGGTGGATGATGCCCAGGAAAAGGAACATTGCGGAAGCTGCAGTGCATGCCTTACTTCATGCCCCACCGACGCATTCGTCGACGCCCACGTGCTTGATGCACGGCGCTGCATTTCCTACCTGACCATCGAGCTCAAGGGCTCAATACCACTTGAACTGCGGCCATTAATGGGAAACCGTGTATTCGGCTGTGACGACTGCCAAATGGTCTGCCCATGGAACAAGTTCGCCAGGCCAACTGCCGAAAGTGACTTCAACCCCCGCCATCAGCTTGATCAGGCCACGCTGGCGAGCCTGTTCCTCTGGGATGAAGATACCTTCCTGAGTAATACGCAAGGCTCACCCATACGACGCATCGGTCACGAGCGCTGGCTGCGTAACCTGGCCGTGGGGCTTGGCAATGCAACCACCAGCATCCCGGTAATCGAAGCCCTCAAGGCGCGCCTCGATCACCCCTCCGAACTGGTTCGCGAACATGTCACCTGGGCTTTGCAGCGCCACGATCATCCAGCCTGATCAATACTTCAAAAAGTGTTCGCGGTAATACTTCAGCTCGGCAATTGAGTCATAAATATCATCAAGGGCAAGATGACTGCTGTCCTTCTTGAAACCGCTCTTGAGCTCCGGCGCCCAGCGGGAAACCAGCTCTTTGAGGGTCGAAACATCGAGATTGCGATAATGGAAGTACTGCTCAAGCTCTGGCATACCCCGGTGCAGAAAACGTCGATCCTGACAAATGCTGTTGCCGCACATGGGTGACTTGCGCGCCGGGACCCACTGCTGGAGAAAAGCCAGTGTCTGAGCCTGCGCCTCGGCGGCGCTAACATTGCTCTCTCGCACTCGCTTGGTCAGACCCGAGCCACCATGTTGTCGGGTATTCCACTCGTCCATGCCATCAAGCAGGGCATCTGGCTGCTTTACAGCCATGACCGGCCCCTCTGCGAGCACATTGAGCTGTGAATCAGTCACTACGGTAGCAATCTCGATAATGACATCATTGTCCGTATCCAGGCCGGTCATTTCCAGATCGATCCAGATGAGGTTCTCGTCGTTTGTCATGTGCTCTCCTGCAATAAGATGGATGTAATCGAGTATACGCGGCGCGTGCTACACTGGCGAAACTTCCGGAAATAGTGCGACACATGGCCAAGCGACACCTCACCCGACGCCAGAACTGGCGTATTCAGAAAATCCAGGACGAGCGCACCGTACGCGCCAGCCGCCGAGCAGATCAGGCCGAAGAAAGCATCCTCGGTGGAGACCTGGGTCCTGAGCAGCAGGGACTGGTTATCGCGCACTTTGGCGTGCAGGTTGATGTAGAAACCACAGAGGGGGCAAACGCCGGGCAGATTCGCCGCTGTCACCTGCGTGCAAACCTGCCGGCGATGGTCACTGGCGACCGGGTAATATGGCGCGCCGACAATCAGTCTGGCGGTGTCATCGTCGCCCAACTGCCACGCGAGTCAGAGCTGAACCGTCCGGATCACCGGGGTCAGCTCAAGCCGGTAGCCGCCAACGTTGATCGGCTGGTTATCGTTTTTGCGCCCCTGCCCACTCCCTACACGACGCTGATCGATCGTTATCTGGTCGCTGCGGAGCAGGCCGGATTGAGCCCCCTGCTGGTATTGAACAAAGCCGACCTGTTACTGGGTGGCGAGTTCGCTGACATCCGCTCCTGGCTGGATGTGTATGCCAGACTTGGTTACCAGGTACTCGAACTTTCGGCGAGCTCCGGGGCGGGGCTGGGAGAGTTGCAGGCGGCACTCAAGGACCATATCAGCGTATTTGTCGGGCAATCCGGGGTGGGCAAGTCATCGCTGATCAACGCATTGTTGCCGGGCGTTGATCTACGAGTAGGGGCTCTGTCGGAATCCAGCGGCCAGGGAACGCATACAACCACCACGGCCAAACTCTTTCACTTCCCCGAGGGCGGCGATCTGATTGACTCCCCCGGTATTCGTGAATTCGGACTGACCCATATCAGTCATGAAGATCTGCTGGAAGGCTTCGTCGAATTCAGACCGTTTCTCGGATTCTGCAAATTCCGCGATTGCGCGCACCTACACGAACCCGGTTGCGCCCTGCTCAATGCCGTAGAACGCGGGGACATCTCCGCCAGTCGCATCAGCAGCTATCGGCAGATACTGTCCAGCATCGGTCCGCAAAGCTACTGAGCGCCCGGCACTGACCTATGGATCAATAGACTGCGCGTTCCCGCCGTCATCGAAGAAGTTTGTCGGCCGCGGGCCTATTGATCTAGGAGTCTCGACTGGCGGCTCCTCCACGACGGGAAGCGGCGCAGGCAAGCCAATGGCGGAAGCACCCAGATTCGGATCGGGCTCGTCAGTCGAGGGCAATTCCTCGGGACCCGTTCCGCCTTCTCTATCCCCCAGACCATCAAGAATCTGATCTTCAGCGCGCTTGTTCAGCACTACAATATCAATTCGCCGGTTGATCGGATTCAAAGGATCGGCACGATCAAACAGGGCAGAATCAGCGAATCCCACTACCCTTGCGAGCTGATCTTCCGGGTATCCTGCGGCGAGCATCGTGCGGCGAGCGGCGTTGGCCCTCTCTGTCGACAACTCCCAGTTTCCGTATCCGCCTCGCCCCACAAAGGGCGCTGCATCCGTGTGACCACCTATGCTTATCTTCTTCGGGACGACCGAAATGGTTTCGCTAAGAGACAGCAGGATCTCTTCAAAATAGGGTTGCAATTGCGGACTCCCGCTGGCGAACATCGGCCGGTTTTCGGCATCCACAATCTGGATTCGGAGTCCATCCTGAGTAATCTCAAGTAAAATCTGATCCTTGAAGCGCTGCAGCACAGGCTCCTCATCGATTTTGTTCTGCAACTCCTGGAGAAGCATGTCCAGCTCGAGCTTTTCAACGCTCTCACTCACAACCCGCTCAGCCTCTTGAGCTGCTGACTCGGCTTGGCCGTCATCAGGAATACGTGACTGATCCTCCTGGATATCACTTAGCGTGCGGTCGGGCGCAACTGTCGGGGTACCGCCCAGGTCAATGGCGAAGGGACTGCCGCCCTCTTCAAAACCGATGGGATCATTGAAATAACCAGAAATCTGCTGCAGTTCCTCTGGACTCGCAACGGTCAACAGCCACATAACGAGAAAGAATGCCATCATCGCCACTGCGAAGTCGGCAAAGGCAATCTTCCAGGCGCCACCATGGTGGCCACCGGCCTTGCGGCTAATGCGCTTTACAATGATCGGCTGATTATTATCCACCTATCAGCGCCCCTTGACCGACTCTTCAAGCTCAATAAAGCTGGGGCGGTGCTCTGGCAACAGCGCCTTACGTCCAAACTCCACCGCGAGGGCCGGAGGCAGGCCCTGGGCGCTGGCTACCAGACACATCTTGATCGCCTCGTAGGTATTGGCTTCCTCGTGGGCCTCATGCTCCATCGCTGCAGCAAAGGGTCCGACAAAACCGTAAGCCGCCCAGATACCCAGGAAAGTACCCACCAGAGCGGTCGCAACCTTTTGACCGATCATCGTGCTATCGGCATCGCCCAGAATACTCATGGTAATCACGATGCCCAATACCGCAGCGACAATACCAAACGCCGGCAAACCGTCAGCAATACGCGTTACCGCATGGCTAGGGCCTTGCAGCTCCTCGGTAAGACTGGAAATCTCGACATCGAAGAGGGCCTCCAACTCGTGGGGCGCCATATTGCCCGTTGACATGATGCGCAAATAATCACAGACGAACTCTGTCATGTGCTTGTCTTTCAGAATCGCCGGATACTTGCTGAATATCGGGCTTTCCGCAGGCTCTTCGATATCCGCTTCGATCGACATCATGCCTTCGCGCCGGCTCTTGTTGAGTACTTCGTAGAGCACACCAAGCACATCCAGATAGAATGGCTTGCCAAAACGATGGCCAAAGATAATCACCGGCGCCTTGGCAAATACCTTTTTGATCGTCGACATATTGTTGGCAACCAGGAATGCGCCAAACGCCGCCCCGCCGATAATGAGGATCTCGAAGGGATGCCATAGTGCCGCAAGCTGTCCGCCGGACAGCATGAAGCCACCGAGCACGCTGCATAGAACAACCAGATAACCGCCGATTTTCAACATAAACCCGTCAAATTCCTTGAAAGTTACGAAACTACCCTGCTGCGGCAGCAAAACAGCCATGTTCACGTTATAGTCGTGTGAGTAGCCAATACCCCAATTGTAAAGCCGCAAACCCTATGAGCACAGAACAAGAAACTAAAAGCGCGGTAAATGATGATATCGGCAGCCTACGGCAAAGCCTGAATGGCTTTGTGTTGCCAATTGAAATAAAACAGCAGCAGATGCTTTGCGAACACCTCGAGAGCGAGATGCTGAACCTGTCAGAACTGACCGCCAAGCTCCTTCAGGTGCCCGCCGCCGCATTGCAGGTCTGCCGCGTGGCAGGTGAGGCTGCGCGGCGCAGGGACATTGATGTTCTGACCCTCGAACACGCCTGCAATATGCTTGGCACCCAACGCCTGACAAACATTATCAGAAGCCTGCCGGTGATTGAGGCCGAGCAAACGCCATATGCCTACCGGCAATTGCTGAGTATCAGCGAGCACGCCTTGGCGCAGGCGCAGGGCCTGTTCGCGCATCGCATGGCACGACTCTGGCACGAGGTGTCTCTTGCCAGCCTGTTGTTTCTGGCACCTTGCTGGGTTCTGGTTTACCAGCGTCCGGAAGTCTTTGCCGAATGGGACGCGCGTCATCTGGACAGCAAAGCCGCTGGCAGCTCACTCAGTCACTGGTTGCTGGACAGCGATCGTGTGCTGGGTCTGGCACAGCAACTGGCCGAGGACTGGTGGCTACCACCCTGGATCATCCAGGGTTATCGCTCCCTTGGCAGCAGCCGCAGGACCATGGTTCGGGCCTTGCACATAGCCCGCGACACCCAGCATCCCCGAGAACAGCAAGCCGCCCTGGATGGAGACCGTAGCCTCTATCAATGGCTGACGTTACCCGCCAACAGCCTGCTCATGGCAAATGGTATTGCCCTTGGAGCCCATCATGACTGGGATGCCAGACACACCCGCCGCTGGCAACAGCTCACGGCGCTATATCTCGGCCAGCAAGTTGACGAGGTACAAACCGCTTGCCATGCCAATGCGGTCTCCAGCGCCAGGGCCATTTACAAGCACTACGGCGACTCCGTTTGGCTGCCGGCTGAGGCACTGATCTGGCCTTGTGGAACACGACTGCACAAGGGTCAGGGCGAGGTAATTGCTTCGCCAGCAGTCTCCCAAAGCTCTATGGAAGAAAAACCCCTGCTTGGCGCCGCCCTCTGGCGAAAAAACTGCCAGGCGCTGGCCTCCCAGGCATCCGGCTTCTCCAGCATCGCGGCAATAGTCGACACTGCGCTGCAAGCAACTGCTCAAGGGCTAGGGGCTGAACAGTGCTGGATTGCCCTTTATAACGCCCGCAAACGCCAGCTTACTGTGTATGCCGCAAATGGTTTCACCGAGGATAAAGATCCGGTGGGTATACAGCTTGGTGACTGCCGGGGCACCGCCTGGGGCCGCTGGCTGCTAAGCAGTGCCAGTCATGACTTGAGCGCCGGAGGGCGCCGACGCAGTAGCGAAACCGTTCCGCCAGAAATGCGCCGAATTACGGGCGAAGCAACAGCAAGCCTGTTTCCGTTGCTGCACAAGGGGTTGATCATAGGATTACTCGGCTGTCAGGGCGACATAACAGGGCAGGGACCAGTTGATGAAAAACGTCGGAAAGCTTTGATCAAGACTGCCGAATGCCTTAGCCATGCGCTTGTCGGCTTCATGCAGAAGCCCTGAACCGCTATGATGCCTGCACACGAAGACTGGAGATAAGTATGCCCGAGCCTCTGTTACCACTGCTGATGGAACCCGAAGAATTCGCTCGGCTCCCGCGCCACGACATGCTGCGCCTGGTAGATCTTTCTACGCCAGACCAGTATCAACAAGCCCATATCCCGGGTGCCGTGCATCTGGCACCAGCGCGAACCGCTTCCAGCCCTCCGATCCCGGGGTTTTTGCCTCCTTATGAGCAACTTCAGCAGCTTCTGGGTGAGCTAGGTCACCATGCGGGACTTCACTATGTGATCTATGACGACGAGGGTGGCGGTTGGGCCGGACGCTTCATCTGGTTACTCGATTCGGTCGGTCATAAAAACTACAGCTATATAAACGGTGGCCTCAAGGCCTGGATACAGTCGGGACTACCGACCGAACAAACCTCAAATAGCGTCCCTAGCACACTTCCTCAACTGCATATCGAGCCCAGCCCGAGCATAAGCCTCAATGAACTGCATGGAGCTCTCAAGGACGACAATCTGGTTATATGGGATGCGCGCAGCCCTTCAGAGTACCGGGGCGAGAAGGTCCTCGCTAAAAAAGGTGGCCATATTCCGGGAGCAATAAACTTCGAATGGACCGCCGGCATGGATCCCCATCGTGGCCTGCGGCTGCGTAGCGATCTCGCGCAGCAGTTAGAGGCGGTGGGTATTACACCTGACAAGCAAATTGTTACCCATTGCCAGACCCACCATCGCTCCGGCTTTACCTACCTGGCAGCAAAAATTCTTGGTTATCCACGCGTCAGAGCCTATGCGGGCTCCTGGTCCGAATGGGGCAACCATCCCGACACTCCCGTCGAATCCTGAGGAAACCCAATGCGCGAACGCTTGTTTATCATCATGCAATACCTGCTGCCCCAGCACCTGATTTCCAGGTTAGCCGGCTGCGTAGCCGATTGTCGCTGGCCATGGCTGAAGAACGCTTTTATCGGCTGGTTTGCCAAACGATACCAGGTTGATATGACCGAAGCCGTTCAGGAGGACCTCACCGCATACCCCTGCTTCAATGATTTTTTCACCCGCAAGCTGAAAGATGGCGCGCGCCCGTTAGACCCGGCCGCAGACAGTATTCTGTGCCCCGCCGATGGTGCAATAAGTCAATTGGGAGCCATTGAGCATGGCCGTATTTTCCAGGCCAAGGGTCAAAGCTTCAGTGCCCTTGAATTGCTCGGCGGCAGCCCAGAGCATGCAGCTATGTTCCAGGGCGGTCAGTTTGCTACGGTATATCTTTCTCCCAGGGACTATCACCGAGTGCACATGCCACTGGGAGGTGTACTTCGGGAAATGATCTACGTGCCCGGCAAACTCTTCTCGGTCAATCGCAGTACTGCCGAAAATGTGCCTGAACTGTTCGCACGCAACGAGCGGGTTGTATGCCTGTTCGACACTGATGCCGGACCTATGGCGGTGGTACTGGTCGGTGCGATGATCGTCGCCTCAGTGGAAACCCCCTGGGCCGGACTGGTGACGCCGCCTCGACGTCAACTCAAAGCGCAGGCCTATGGACAGGCTGCACCCAGCCTGAGCCGAGGCGAGGAAATGGGGCGATTCAAACTTGGCTCAACGGCCATTGTACTATTCGGCCCAGGGCAAACTGGTTGGGACGACTCCCTCAAGGCCGGGGACGCAGTGCGCATGGGGCAGAGCATGGGACGCGTCAACAGCAACTGAGTGCCAACCGCTCCTGTTCAGGCGCGGTCAAAGCCGAACGCAATCACCTGATCGATGCGTTCGGCTCCCAGCGCCAGCATTACCAGTCTGTCTACTCCAAGCGCGACCCCAGCAGAGGATGGCATGCCTGCGTGAAGCGCCTGAACCAAAAGATCATCCATCGGCAGAACGGCCCTCCCAAGATCCTGACGCCGCTGCTTGTCCGCACCAAACCGCCGACGCTGCTCCTCAGGGTCAGTCAGCTCCAGATACCCGTTGGCCAGCTCCATCCCCTTGACGAACAATTCGAAGCGCGCAGCACTGGGTAAAACGTCATCGTCTTCGACAATTTTGGCCAGTGCTGCCTGCGACGCAGGAAAGGCGTACACCAGGGTTGGCTCGATCAGAGTGGGCTCGATGCAGTGCGAGAACAGCAGCTCAAGCCAGCCATCGCGGTCCAACTCCCCGACAAATCCACAACGTTCGAGCCCTTCCCTGGCAAGCTGCTCATCGGAGCAGCAATAGATATCCAACTCCAGTATCTTGGCAAAAAGCGCTGCATATCCAACGCGTCTAGCCGGTGCACATCCCAGAATATCGCAGACCAGCTCATCAACCTCGTCCATCAAACGATGATGATCAAAGCCCGGCCGGTACCATTCCAGCATACTGAATTCAGGATTGTGCCGCCCTCCACTTTCACCATTGCGGAAAACTTTGCACAATTGCCATATCGCCCCACTACCAGCGGCGAGCAGCCGCTTCATGGGATATTCCGGGGACGTATGCAAATAGCGCCAGCTGGACGGGCCTCCGCCGTCGGGAACAAAAGCAGTAGAAAAGGGAAATAGCTGAGGATCGCTCACCGCAGCAACCGAGAGAACGGGTGTATCCACCTCCAGCACCCCCTTTGCAGCGAAAAACTGACGTATCCTGTCAACCACCCTTGCACGGCCACGCAGAGCCTCGATCGACGCTGACGGTTGCCACTGCTGCATGCTTATTCTCCGCACCGGAATGAGAAAACCGGAGCCAGGCCCCGGTTTTCATATTACATATCAGGCACCTCAAAAGGCGCCACAATGGCACTGCAGGTCAGGCGCGACCGACGTAATCACCGCTACGTGTGTCAACCTTGAGCACATCGCCGACGTTGATGAACAAAGGCACCTTGACCACGGCGCCAGTCATCAGCTTGGCAGGTTTGGTCCCACCACCGGAAGTATCGCCGCGCACGCCCGGATCAGTATCGACCACTTCAAGCTCAACGAAGTTGGGTGCGGTTACGGCGATGGGTGCACCATTGAACAATGTCACCTGGTAAATAACCTGCTCCTTGAGCCAGTTACTGGCATCGCTGACAGCCTTTTCATCTGCACCAACCTGCTCGAAGGAACCGTCGGTAGCCATGAAATGCCAGAATTCGCCGTCGGCATAGAGATATTCCATCTCGCGGTCCATGACGTCCGCGCCTTCCAGGCTGTCACCAGACTTGAAGGTACGGTCGTTGACTCGGCCGGTCTTCAGATTGCGAATCTTGACCCGGTTGAACGCCTGACCCTTGCCCGGCTTGACGTACTCGTTCTCGATAATCGCACAGGGATCGCCATCGAGCATCACCTTGAGACCCGGCTTGAATTCGTTGGTAGAATAATTGGCCATACATTTCCCACTGACAGTTTGAACGGAAGATCCGGTAACGCGCAGAGCAAAGCTCCAGCCAGCAAACCCGGACTGTGCCCGGCGTATTGAACCTTCGTCAGACGAATGCCCAGCCACCCATGCGCGGAAAACCCCAATGATACATGTATCTTCGACGCCTGTTGAGCCCGCAAGCTGGCAAAATCTGCTCGCCACGAGCATCACGGATCCCGCTGAACTGCTGCGCAGGCTCAATCTGGATCCTGATCTGGATTCACACATCCACGCGGCAAGTCGTGAATTCGCCTTGCGCGTGCCCGAGCCCTACCTGGCCAGGATGAGGCCCGGAGACCCGGACGACCCTCTGCTCAGGCAAGTATTACCTATTGGCGAGGAGCTGCGGGAACAGCCCGGCTATGTGCTTGATCCCCTGGGCGAGCAACACGCCAATGCCCTGCCAGGTGTAATACACAAATATCATGGCCGACTTCTGTTGATTGTCAGCGGTGGCTGCGCGATCAATTGCCGCTATTGCTTCCGTAGACACTTTCCATATGAGCAGAACAACCCCGGCACTGCTCAATGGCAGGACGCGATTGACTATATACGTCAGGATATGAGCATCCGTGAGGTCATCTTCAGCGGTGGTGACCCGCTGGCTGTGAATGACCGGCGCCTCGCCTGGCTGACACGAGAAGTTGCTGCCATACCCCATGTGCGACGTTTGCGCGTGCACACCCGGCTCCCCGTGGTCATTCCCCAACGGGTAACTGACACGTTGATTGACGCCCTGTGTGGCACGCGCCTGCCGGTCACAATGGTGCTGCATTGCAACCATGCCAATGAAATCGACGGGGATACGGCGCAGGCAATTCAACGAATGCGTGCAGCCGGCATGACATTATTGAATCAGGCGGTACTGTTGCGGGGCGTCAACCACAAGCTCGAACAACTGATCGATCTGAGCGAAGCACTGGGCGATCAGGGCGTAATACCCTATTATCTCCATGTACTTGATCGGGTTAGAGGCGCACACCACTTTCATGTGGCCGACGCTGATGCCCAGCAGCTGGTTGGCAGGATGCTTACTCGTCTCCCGGGGTTTCTAGTACCCCGACTTGTACGCGAGGTCGCCGGAGAAGCGGCCAAGGTGCCAATTCACGTAGACCTGGTATCAGCATGAAGCGTCTCGCGCTTGACTGAGTTCCATGGCAAGCAAGCTGCCTTGGCACAACAGACGCAAGAGCTTCGCGCGAATAGGGGTTTGCTGCTAGAGTATTGACGATGCCGCCTTCTTTTCGCATATTCGGAATCCGCTCAAAAAAAAGCGGGACTCAGACTGGAACGTTTGATAGGGACAAGACCGTTATGGATAGCAACGCCCAAAAGCTGAATTTGCGTATACCTCAGCAAAATCTCAAATCCTTGAGCTTTGCCGAGAGTAGCGAGAAGGGCATTGTCCACTGGATCGCCAATCTGCCCAAAGCAAACATTGGCGAGACTGCCCGGCAGCTGTATCAGGGGCTGATAGAAATCAATCAGCTCGACATTGCACCGGAGAAACGCCTGGCGATCCTCGAAAAGATACGCCCGGAAGTTCATTATGTTTGTAGCGCCCTGTCAAAGTACTATCTGGGCCAGTCGATAGTGCTCGAGGACAAGCCACGCAAAGTCGCCAACCTGTCCCAGTCTCTGCAGAATCATCTGGCCAACGGCTACAAGATAGTCGTGGCACACGAACGTCAGGTCCGCTCGCGCGATCACAGCGCCATTATCGGCCTAGCGATCCAGCGTGCCATGCGCGGCCTGTGCGGTCCGCTGCTCAGAGCATTTCAACTCTACTGCCCGGTAGCTGACGGCGTATGGGTCGAACTGCATCAGCTGTATCAACTGGCCCGCAAGCGGGACTTGCACCTGCAGCCAATTCAGGACAACGAAAGCCTCGAAGGCAAACCTCTGAGCATTGAACAATGCTATCTGATAGCTCTGCTGATGGGATCCGCCAGACCCAACCAGATGCGCCAGAGCGCCATGGGCAGACTCTTTGCGGTCCTTGAGGACTGGTCCAGGCTAGCCTCACTCGTTTCGCCAGAAGATCCAAAAGCACTTTTCATCATCAATCCCACGATGGACTGCCCTCCCCGTTACCGCTCCCTGATACGCGATGAAAACTTGTCGGAAAGTCTCGGTCTGAGTACCGATCGGCTGGTCGGAGCGATCAAGGAATACATGCTCAACGGCGAAAGCCAGATTGCCTTGCGTGTTCCAGATGGCCTGGGCGTCGAAATGCTGCAGCACCTTAGCCAGTCCTGGGGAGACCTTGCAGAGCGCACTTTCAATCGCGTGCCTGGCCGCGGCTCGCTGAAGATCAGCATCGGGATGAGTGCTACGCACTTTCGCATCGCACAGAGCTCTTTCGCAAAGTTCATCAGCGCAGATGAACACGATATGAACCCATTCTCCGACTCAGCCCAGAGAGCCCGCCAGGAAGGCTGGAGCGGTGCGTTCGACGGTGGTACATCGGTAGATTGGGAACCGCATGGCGTGGAGCAGATTCATTACAATGAACTGGGTGACAACAGTTCTGATGAGGGCGAGGAGCATTATCCGATACACGCCCTGCCCATCGTCAACCACAGCCCCGGTGGATTTTGTCTGACCTGGCCAAAAGAAGTACCCAAACAGCTGCAGGCTGGTGAACTGCTTGGCGTTCAGGAAGAAAGCGATCAGGACTGGAGTCTGGCTGTAGTACGCTGGATTCGTCAGGTCCGGGGCGGTGGCACGCAAATGGGTGTCGAGTTGATTGCCCCGCATTGTACGCCCTGCGCGATCAAACTGATCCGCAAGACGGGGCAGCCCAGCCAGTATCTGCGCGGCCTGATTCTGCCAGAGGTAACGGCTATAGACCGTCCAGCGACTATCATTACCCCGAGGATGCCGTTCAGCGTCAACAGCAAGGTAATGATCCTGCAAGGGAATCGTGAGAACCGTGCACATCTGACTGATCGTATTGCAGCCAGCGGCAGCTTCAGCCAGTTCGAGTATCATCTGATTGAAGAGCCCGGCGATAACAAGAACAAGCCTCAACCTGTCGGCTCGGCACTCACGGTGAGTACCGATGATGACTTTGACTCCCTCTGGAAGTCTCTGTAAATTCAGGTCTTATAAATAACGGGTCGCGTCGGCCCTACTTAAGTCTGGAAGACCATGGGCACCGATACTCACGCCATCAGATTATTGATTCTGGATGACTCGCAGAACAACGCCGAGCGCCTGGTCAGCATCCTACGAAATGCCGGACACGCAACCCGGGCACATCGAATCACCTCGGTTGAAGATTTACAGGAATCACTGCAGCAGAACTGGGATCTGTGCCTAGCAGCGGCGGAAACCAGCTTCATGGGCGCCAATGATGCCCACGCCATGATCATCCGCCAATCACGTGACATTCCCTTCGTACTGATCACCAGCGACATGACCGAAAGCACTCGCGCTGACGCCCTGATCCAGGGCATGCAAGATGCTGTCGCAGACTCTTCCGACGCGCTACTTGCCCTTGTTGTCAAACGCGAGCTTGCCAGTCTGTCGGCCCGTCGCCAGCAACGCATTGCCGAACAGTCACTGCGCGAAACCGAGAAACGTTGTCAGCTATTGCTCGACAGCTCGGTTGACGCGATTGCCTACGTTCACGACGGGATGCACATTTACGCCAACCGGGCCTATATTCGGCTGTTTGGCTATGAGGATGCCGACGATCTGGCTGCCGAGCCCATGGTGGGGCTCATAGCGTCAAAAGACCAAACTGAATTCAAAGCCTTCCTGCGCCATTACAACGACAAGGGCGGGCAGAACGAGATGCGCTGCTACGGCATGGATGTGGATGGAAAGCAGTTCCCTGTCACGCTGAGTTTTTCCCCTGCCAGCTATGATGGCGAACCCTGTACCCAAGTGGTGATCCGCGTTGAAACGGCCAGTGCCGACTTCGAACAGAAGCTCAAGACTCTGGCCAGCCAGGATCTGGTAACCGGCCTGTTCAATCGCGCCTACTTCCAGGAAGAGCTGGAACGCGTCAGCGAGCAGGTAGTCCAGGGTGGCATGGCCAGCTCGCTGATCTACATGAGCGTTGACAGCTTCAGCGCCCTGCAAACCAAAATAGGGATCGGCAGCGCCGACCTGCTGCTGGCCGATCTTGCCCAGATACTGCGCAAGGCCTTCCCGGAATCGACACTAATCTCGCGCTTCAGCGACGACGCCTTCAGCATTCTGCTCAATGGCAAGGAGCCAGAAACGATCCTCAAGGCCCTGGACAACTTGCGGGACAAAATCGAGGCGAACCTGTTCGAAGCCAGCGGAAAAACCCTGCAAGTCACTGTAAGCATGGGGGTTTCCTCGATCAATGAGACCAGTCCCAAGCCTGAGGAAGCAATCGACCGGGCCCATCGCCTGGCCGAGCAGGTCAGTCAGGCAGGGGGCAACGCGATCAAGATCTTCAATCCCCTGGAAGAACTGGCAAACCAGGCAAACCGGGGCAACCTGATTGCGTTGGTAACCCATGCCCTGGAGACCAACGGTTTCAAGCTGCTCTTTCAGCCCGTGATCAGCCTGCGTGGCGACAACCACGAGCATTATGAAACCTACTTGCGCCTGCTCAACTCCCAGGGAGAAGAAGTACCTGCAGCCGAGTTTTTGCCGGCCATAAACGATGCCGGCCTGGCAGCTCAGATAGATCGCTGGGTCATTTGTCAGGCTATACGCCTGCTTGCCGGACAACGCGGCAAGGGATCTGATACCCGGCTGCTGATCAATCTCAGCAGTGCAAGCCTGCAGGATCCTCAACTGGCCCATTGGGTCTCGGGCCTGCTACAGGAAAACCGGCTGCCCTCCGACTGCATCATATTCCAGTTCAACGACGCCGATGCCAACACCTATATGAAGCAGGCAAAGGTTTTGACTGAGTCGCTCAAAACGATGCACTGCAAGGTGTCACTGAGTCATTTTGGGTGCGCGCTCAATCCTTATGCGGCTCTGAAACACCTGCAAGTCGACTTCATCAAGATAGATGGCTCCTTCACCCGAGAACTGTCGGACCCAGATGCGGTTAAAACGCTGAAGGAAATGGTCGGCACCCTACACGGAATGGGTAAGCTGACTATCGCCCCCTACGTAGACAGCGCAACCATGATGCCGACCCTCTGGCAGGCCGGAGTCAACTATATTCAGGGGCATTATTTGCAGTCGCCAACCGACAGCATGAATTACGACTTCTCCGCCGAGTAATCGGTGGCTCAGAAGCCATCGCGGTCGCGGAACCCCAACAGATACAGAATACCATCCAGGCCCAGCGTCGAAATTGCCTGCTTTGCAGACTGTTTAACCAGAGGCTTGGCCCGGAATGCTACGCCCAACCCGGCGATGGACAACATCGGCAAGTCGTTGGCACCGTCACCTACTGCAATGGTCTGTTCCAGGCTGATGCCTTCACGTTGAGCCAGCTCGCGCAGCAAATCGGCCTTGCGCTGGCCGTCCACAATCGGTTCCACAACGTCGCCAGTGACCATCCCGTTTTCGATCTGTAGCGCATTGGCGTATACGTAATCGATCCCCAGTCGCTTCTGCAGCCCTTCGGCAAAGTAACTGAAACCGCCTGAAAGAATGGCTGTCTTGTAACCCAGCCTGCGTAACTGACTGATCAGAGTCTCCGCTCCCTCAGTCATGCGAAGTGAGCTGGCGACCTCCTCCAACACGGTTTCAGGGAGTCCTTTCAGTAGCGCCATACGCTCACGGAAACTGGCTTTGAAATCCAACTCGCCACGCATGGCACGTTCGGTGATCTCAGACACCTGTTCACCGACACCGGCTGCCTTCGCCAGCTCATCAATCACTTCAGCGTCGATCAGAGTGGAGTCCATATCGAAGACCACGAGTCGACGGTTGCGTCGGAAAACACTATCCTGCTGGAAGGCAATATCGACGTTGAGCTCCTGAGCGATGGTAAGGAACTCCGCACGCATGCGGGCTGGATCGCCAGGCTCGCCGCGAACCGAGAACTCGATACAGCCCTTGCCCTGATCAGCAGGCAAACCCTCGGGAATGCGTCCGGACAGGCGGTCGATATGATCGATATTCAAACCATAGCGTGCGGTAATTTCGCTGACCCTGGCTATGTGATCAGCGGTTACCCGGCGGGCAAGCAGGGTCACTATGTGCCGAGGCTTCCCCTGGCCAGTAACCCAGCGACCGTACTCCTCTGTGCTGACTGGCGTAAAACGTACCTGCTGATCCAGCTCGTAGCCACGAAAGAGCACATCCTTGAGAACGTCGGCCATGACTTCGCCGCCATCCATTTCCACCAGAATGCCAAAGGACAAAGTGTCGTGAATCACAGCTTGTCCGATATCCAGGATATTCACTTCTGCGCGGGCCAGAATACCGGTAATAGCAGCTGTGAGGCCGGGCCGGTCCGGGCCGGTTATATTAATCAGCACAATTTCCTTCAAAATACCCGCTCCAGTCTCAACTTGATAATGGGCCCATTCTACCTGCAATTGGCTACCAGCTCACAGATGCAGCCTTTTGCGGTCTGGCAGGAATAGCTATACTTCGCGCAATACGCCTTCAGGCACCGCTTTGCCGTCACCATTTTGACTTGCGGCCCCTTTTGTTCACTCTCTCACCGACAGAGTCATACCTTGAATCAGACACCTCCGGATTCCGACAACCTGTTTCTACGCTGCTATGCCGCCTGGCGTGCCCACAGCACGAAACTGACCGGCCGGCTGCTATTACTCGTGCTCATTCCACTTATGGCAATCGTTGTGCTGCTGGGCATTGCCAAGGTCCAGCTTCATGTTGATGTTGCCGATCAAGCCGACGCCATCGGCGGTGAACTGGCTAGACAGATCGCCGCCTCGGTGTCAGACCCGCTGGCAGCGGACGACCAGTTGAGTCTCAACATTCAACTGGCACAATGGAAGCGCAATCCCCTCGTAAGTCATATCCGGCTGTTTACAGCCGAAAATCGCCTGATTGCCGAAGCCGGAAGCGAAACTGGGCGCAACAAGGTAGCGCCCGGACAAGGTCAGTTCGACGCTACAGTTTATTTTCAGGAGGCTATGGTTGGTCAGGTTCAATTGCACCTTGCGGCTGAGCCCTTTGTCGGTCCTTCAAACAATGTGCTGTGGCGTCTGTTCTGGGGTGCCTTGATAGTGGCGCTACTGGCTGGACTCGTCGCCTGGCGACTGGGCAGCGGCATGCGCCAGACTGTGCGCGGGCTCGGCCTGTGGTATGGCGATTCCGGACAACCGATACCAGGCGCCCAGCGACAGGACGAGCTGGGCGAACTCGCACGTACATTCGAAAAGCGCCGCATTGTCGATCTGCCGCCAGAACCAGAACCAGAACACTCGATCGAACAACCGACCGCCCATATCGCAGATGATCAATCGGAAGTTACCGATCCCATAAGCAAGAAATCCGCTCTGGAGTCGGATAGTTCGTTGGCTGACGACCCCCCACAGATCGAGACAACAAAGCCCAGTGATCCAACGGAACAAGTCGACCAGACACAAGGGCTGACAAACACCAATGACTTTAATGTCGAGGTATCTCAAGAAGAGTCAGCATCAGACCAAGCAACAGACGCCGGTTCACAAGAGCCGATACCGCAAGTCCCGAGCCAGCCAGAATCAGCAATTCTGGCCGTCAGACTGGGCAACCAGGAAGCACTCAGGCGCCTTCCGCGTCCGCGCCTGATGGCACTCCTTGAACGCTACCGGGAACAATTGCAGCGGGCCTGTGAGCTATATAATGGCCACTTGCACACCCTCCATGATGGCACCAGCCTGCTCGTGTTCCATGCCAGGGAGTGTCGTCAGGACGAATTGACCCATGCCCTCTGTTGCGGGGAACTCTTGCGCGTAATGGGCCATGAGCTTCAAGTCGAAATCGCCGATACGGGAATCACGCTGCACGTACAACTGGCGATCGGTCACAGCGAGGATCTGAGATCTGAATCAGATAAAAGCCTGGCTGGCCGGGCTGAATGCCTGGCTATTCTCGACATCGTCCAGCACAGCCGCAACCTGCTTTTGCTCGACGCCAGTCTGGCTGACAGTGGCGCTCTCAAGGAGCGGGGCATAGTTCGCCGACTGGCCAGCCAGCCGGGGATCTATTGTATCGAAAGACTCAGTGGTCCTTACCAGGCCATGCTGGAACGCCAACTCACACACTTTTACCATCAGCGTCCGAACTGACAGTACCCTTTGCCTGCTCGATACTGACCTGGTCCACCTTCTGAAAACCCCGTGGCAACTTGTTGCCACGCCGGCCCCGCTCACCCCGGTAATGCTCCAGATCACTGGGGCGCAAAGTCAGCGTGCGTTTGCCGGCAGTCAGCACCAGGTTCGCCTCGCGTGGCAGCACAGCAATATCGAGCACAAATTCCTCGCGGGTTTTCACCCGAGCCGAGGGCACGGACAGAATCTTGTTGCCTTTGCCCTTGGCCAGTCTTGGCAGATCGGCCAGGGGAAAGACCAGTAACCGTCCTTCATTCGACACTGCAACAACCTGATCTTCCTTGTCGTTGGCTATCGCAACTGGGTTCATCACCTTCCCCCCCTCTGGCACAGAGAGCAGTGCTTTACCGTTTTTGTTCTTCGCCTGCAGATCTGCACCCTGGGCAACAAAGCCATAACCTGCGTCTGATGCCAACAGGTACAAAGCTTGATCATCTGGCATCAGGACGCTTTCAAAGCGCGCGCCCGGCACTGGATTGAGCCTTCCAGTCAGCGGCTCCCCCTGGCCACGCGCGGAGGGTAACGTGTGTGCCAACAGCGAGTAGCTGCGACCGGTCGAATCGATAAAGACAACCTGCTGATTCGAGCGCCCGCTAGCCTGCGCCAGGAAGGCATCCCCCGCCTTGTAAGCCAGGCCTGTACCGTCTACATCATGGCCCTTGGCACAACGCACCCAACCCTTTTCCGAGAGCACTACGGTGACCGGCTCCGATGGCAGCAGCTCGGTCTCTGAAAGTGCTTTCGCCTCGCGCCGCTCCACCAGCGGTGAGCGACGATCGTCTCCGTAAGTCTCCCCGTCAGCTATGAGCTCATCGCGCACCAGGTTGCGCAGCAACTTGTCACTTCCCAGTAATGCCTGAAGCTTGTCTCTTTCCTCAGCCAGAGCATCCTGCTCACCGCGGATCTTCATTTCTTCCAGGCGGGCTAACTGGCGCAGACGCGTGTCGAGGATGTAATCGGCCTGCAATTCACTCAGAGCAAAACGGCTCATCAGTTCGGCACGGGGATGCTCCTCGGTACGGATGATATGAATCACCTCGTCCAGATTGAGCATGGCTATCATCAGACCTTCCAACAGGTGCAGGCGTGCCAGCACCTTGTCGAGGCGGAACTGCAAGCGACGCCGCACCGTCGAGATACGAAAGCCCAGCCATTCACCGATGAGTCCGCGCAGGTCTTTCACGGCGGGCCGGCCATCAGTGCCAATCACGTTCATATTGACGCGGTAGCTATGCTCGAGCTCGGTAGTAGCGAACAGGTGCTGCATCAGCTCTTCGGCATCCACACGGTTGGAGCGCGGCACAATCACGATACGGGTTGGATTTTCGTGGTCGGACTCATCACGTAAATCGGCAACCATCGGCAGCTTTTTTGACTGCATCTGTGCGGCTATCTGCTCCAATACCTTGGAGCCGGAGACCTGGTGCGGCAGTGCCGTTATCACAATATCGCCATCTTCACGTGTCCAGACCGCGCGTGCTTTGACCGATCCACGGCCGCTGGCATACATCCTCAGCAGATCGCTGCGTGGCGTAATGATTTCAGCTTCTGTGGGGTAGTCTGGGCCCTGAATGTGCTCCATCAACTCGTCGAGTCCCGCTCCGGGATCATCAAGCAGGCGCACACAAGCCGCTGCGACCTCACGCAGATTATGGGGAGGTACATCGGTCGCCATACCCACAGCAATCCCGGTAGTGCCATTGAGCAGCAGATTAGGCAGCCGGGCGGGTAGCACCATGGGCTCATCTAGGGTGCCGTCGAAATTAGGTTGCCAGTCGACCGTGCCCTGCCCTACTTCAGTCAGCAATACTTCGCTGTACCGTGCCAGACGGGCCTCGGTGTAACGCATTGCAGCAAAGGACTTGGGATCATCCGGAGCACCCCAGTTGCCCTGGCCGTCTACCAGCGTATAGCGGTAGGAGAAAGGTTGAGCCATCAGCACCATGGCTTCGTAACAGGCCGAGTCACCATGGGGGTGATACTTACCCAGCACGTCACCAATGGTGCGCGCGGATTTCTTGTGCTTGGAGGTGGCGCTAAGCCCTAGCTCGCTCATCGCATAGATGATGCGTCTTTGTACCGGCTTGAGGCCGTCACCGATATGCGGTAGCGCCCGATCCATGATCACGTACATGGAGTAGTTGAGATAGGCTTCCTCGGTAAAGGCCGATAAAGCCCGGCGCTCAACACCATCCATACTCAGATCCAGACTGTCACTCATACATATCCTCTATTGGGCATAGCTCGCGGGATGACCCGCCAGCGTCTGTCAGCGATGCTGACGCAATATCAACTCACCGCCGCGCTGGGTAAAATCCAGCTGACGCAGCGCGCTCATACCGAGCAATATTTCCTCGCCATCCATCCCGGGCACAATACCCGCGTTCACGTCATTGAGCAGGATCTCCCCCAGCTGCAATGTATCGATATTGGTGGTGAAGCTATCGGCCGTACCATTGGCTGTGCTGACCGCTATACGTCGTCCTCTGGGCAAGTCCAGACGGTTGGCGACGTTAGCGGGGATTGCAACGAAGGTCGCGCCGGTATCCAGCAGGAAGGTTACCTCGCGGCCGTTTATTTCGCCTGTCATCAGGTAATGTCCCTGGGGGTTGGACGCCAGGCGCACTTCGATACCGCTGTTGGTCGTAATCGATTGAGGCGCTTGATTGGGATTGAGTCGTCGCTCTTCCACGCCGGAAAACCACATGGCCGCCAGACCGAGTCCGATGACCCAGGCCAGTATCATCATGACCTTGCCCATGCGTTGTGTTGATCCGGTCTCGCTCAATTATCAACCTCCCAGGCGGTGAAGTCGCCTCAACCGCTGATCACAACAACACTTCGGCCATATCACCCTTGCTCTCCAGCCATACCTTGCGATCAGGCGCGCGCTTTTTCGACAGAAGCATGTCCATCAACGCTTCGGTTCCAGGCATATCATCAATGGTCAGTTGCACCAGACGTCGAGTATCGGGAGCCATGGTGGTTTCACGTAATTGCAGGGGATTCATCTCGCCCAGGCCCTTGAATCGCGTTACCTGGATCTTGCCCCGCTTGCCTTCGGCTTCGATACGATCAAGGATGCCCTGCTTTTCTCCGTCATCCAGGGCGTAGAAAAGTTCTTTCCCAATATCGATGCGGTACAGAGGCGGCATCGCCACAAACACGTGGCCGGCGGCAACCAGTGGCTGAAAATGCTTGACGAACAGGGCACACAAGAGCGTTGCAATGTGCAGACCATCCGAGTCGGCATCAGCAAGGATGCAGATCTTTCCATAACGCAACTGCAGCAAATCTGGCGAGCCTGGGTCCACCCCGATGGCTACGGCAATATCGTGCACTTCCTGGGAAGCCAGCACCTCGCCCGAGTCCACCTCCCAGGTGTTGAGAATCTTGCCACGCAAGGGCATGACGGCCTGAAACTCCTTGTCCCGCGCCTGCTTGGCACTGCCCCCGGCTGAGTCACCCTCCACCAGAAACAGCTCGGAGCGGCGGCTATCCTGACCTGCGCAATCAGCCAGCTTGCCCGGTAATGCAGGGCCCTGGGTGATGCGTTTGCGCTCGATCTTCTTGCCTGCCTTCAGCCTGCGTCCGGCGTGATTGATCGCCAGCTCGGCGATTTGCATGCCAATATCGGCGTGCTGGTTCAGCCATAGACTGAATGCATCCTTCACCACGCCGGAGACGAAAGCAGCGGACTCACGTGAAGACAGCCGTTCCTTGGTCTGACCGGAAAACTGCGCTTCAGCCATCTTCAGCGATAAAACGTAGCTCACCCGCTCCCAGATATCTTCGGGCGCCAGTTTGACGCCACGCGGCAACAGGTTTCGAAACTCGCAAAACTCGCGAATTGCCTCAAGCAGACCGGCACGCAGACCATTGACGTGAGTGCCGCCCTGGGCAGTAGGAATCAGGTTGACGTAGCTTTCCTGCACCAGGTCGCCGCCTTCAGGCAGCCAAAGTACGGCCCAATCGACTGTCTCCTGGCGCGCCTTGAGGCTACCGGTAAAAGGTTCCTCCGGCAGCTTGGGCCATTCGGCACAGGCATCCATAAGATAATCACGCAGACCGTCTTCGTAGAACCATGTGTGCTGCTCGCCGGACTGGCGGTCGTCAAACTCGACCGTAAGACCTGGGCACAGCACCGCTTTGGCCTTGAGCAGGTGCTTCAGCCTGGTGATGCTGAATTTGGGGGAATCAAAATAATCGGGGTTGGGATGGAAGGTTACCGTGGTGCCGGTATTGCGTTTGCCAACAGTGCCAACAACCTCGAGCTCACTGACTTTCTCGCCATTTTCGAAGGCCATGGCGAATTCCTGGCCGTCCCGACGAACCCGAACGTCTACACGCAAAGAAAGCGCGTTAACCACGGAAATTCCGACACCATGCAGGCCACCGGAAAACATATAGTTCTTGCTCGAAAACTTACCGCCCGCGTGCAGCCGGGTAAAGATCAATTCAACCCCGGATATGCCTTCTTCGGCGTGGATATCGACCGGCATCCCGCGTCCGTCGTCAGATACCTCCAGCGCATTATCGGCGTGAAGAATGACCGATAGCCGGCGCGCATGGCCAGCCAGGGCCTCATCGACGCTGTTGTCGATGACCTCCTGGGCCAAGTGGTTCGGACGGGTGGTATCGGTGTACATCCCCGGGCGGCGGCGCACCGGGTCCAGACCACTGAGAACTTCCAGTGCATCGGCGTTATAGGTCGATTGAGACATGGGCTGTCTGGGTATCCTTGATTCTTGCAATGCGGGGGAGATTAACATTCAGGGGGAGGTAACGTGCAATCCGGTTGCGTCCCCCCGACCGCGATCCATTTATCTAGATGCATTGATCTCAATTAATTCAGGCATGTGCCTTATCAATATCCTACCGCGCCCGGATCAGGTAAGAAACGACCTGACTCCAGACGCGAAACTCGTGTTTCAATGTGCCCGTCGGGCATCAACCTGAGCATACGATAACCGGGCGCCTGCGTATCCGTCGCAAAATCAGAGCTGTGTCTGGCGAACTGCACGCAGGTTGATGGCGTAGCCAGCAGGCGAATCCCGTCCCGCTGCTGATCCAGCTCCTGATGAATATGTCCCCAGAGCACCAGTTTGACACGTTCGGCGGCCTGCAATCGCGACCAGAAATCCTCCGCGTTGAGCAGCCCCAGCGGATCCATCCAGTCGCATCCAATGGGTACCGGATGATGGTGGAGACAAACCATCACAAAACGTTCGTCTGCGCTATCAATGGCCCGCTGCAACCTGTTCAATTGCTGCCCTGACAGATGACCAGGCACAGCGCCGGGAATGCTGGAATCGAGTAGAACGATGCGCCAGTTACCAGCATCAACCCACTCCTCACTCAGACCCTCGTCAGTCCCCAGGCGGGCCATGATACTGGCGTCGTCATGATTGCCGGGTATCCAGTAACAGGGAGCCGGCAGCGGCTCGACGGTATCTATGAACCGGCGGTAGGCTCGCTCGTCGCCGTCCTGTGTAATGTCGCCCGTGGCCAGCACGAGATCTATCTTTGGTACCTGATCCAGTACCAGGTCAACTACCGCGCGCAAGCTGGCATAGGTATCCAGACCAAGCAGGTCTGCATCAGGGCTTGCGTAAAGATGTGAGTCCGTAAGCTGTACGATGCAAACGGCCTCTGATTGGTTTCCTATCGGTGACGACATCAATCACCCGCTCCTGATCACTGTACTGCGCCTATAATGGCAATAAGGTGGCGCTGATTCCAGCGACTGGTTAACAGCCTGAGCCTCCGCAGGGTGGCGAGCCGCATTTTAGCGTTGAATGATAACAGGCTGGTCACTGCGACCATACTGCTGGCAGTAACCGAGCCACTCCCCGAGGAACTGATTCAACTGGAATTTTTCGTCCGGCTGCAGCATCTGTTCGTTCGGATAAGGGTAAACCCCGCGAAAACGCCGCCGATTATAGGCAGCAACCACCTCCGCCATTCCCGCATCGTGATACAAGCGTACCTCCATGCTCGGTGGGGTCAGCCATTCATGCTCACGCTGATGTGTCAGGCGCAACGTCGTGGTGTAACGGCAACGCTCGAGCACATGCAGGCTCAGACTTTGCGGTTGACCATCCTCTGCCTCGACAAGCAGTCTCAGGTAATCGCTAGAGGCCATATCCGGCATCAGGCTGATCAGCCGCCAATAATTGGCTTCACATACGGCCTGAAGACCAACCAGATCAACCTTGTAACGGGGCTTGCGCAGGGCGTTCATGGTCGAGCCCCCGCTTCTGCACGAAGACGCGCAGCATGCATGCTCAGCCATTGCAGACCGATTATGCTCGCCGCGTTATCAATCTGACCTTTTTCCATCGCGCTGATCGCCTCAGTGCGCGACCAGACGCTGACGCGAATATCTTCGCCTTCGGTCTCAAGACCATGGATGCCGCCGACGCCCCTGCTATCGACCAGCGCACAGTACAGGTGTACCCGCTCGTCGCTGCCGCCGGGAGAGGGGTAGTAACGCACGATCGGCAGCAATTGCAGCAATGTCAGATCAGCCTCTTCTCGCGCTTCGCGATGGGCTACCTCTTCCGGACTCTCGCCAGCATCGAACAAGCCTGCAACCAGTTCGACCAGCCAGGGACGCTCGCTTTTGTCCAGGGCGCCCACCCGCACCTGCTCAAGCAGCACCACGGTGTCTGCCCAAGGATCGTAAGGGAGCACGCAGACGGCATCGCGGCGCACAAAAAGCTCGCGCCTGAGCTCGGGCCCCCAGCCACCGCTAAAGAGGCGATGGCGGAGCGTGAGAATATCCATCCGGTAGAAACCGCTAAAGCCGGTTTCCCTGCGAATGATCTCCACATCGGCGCGTGTAAAAGTGTCCAACCAGAAGCCCCCAAGGCGATGTATGCGTTTGATTACCTAAACTCGCATACCTGCCGGGGCTTCGGCAAGGCTTCAGACCTTTTGATACAACTGTGAACCGCTGGATCTGAACTCCGCAGACTTGGCTTTCATACCCTCCTCCAACGCAAGATCGACTGCTTCAATGCGCTGGCCAGCCGCGTATTCACGGACCTCCTGAGTGATTTTCATCGAGCAGAACTTGGGCCCACACATGGAACAGAAGTGGGCGACCTTGGCCGAGTCCTTGGGCAACGTCTCATCGTGATAGCTGCGCGCCGTGTCAGGGTCCAGACCCAGATTGAACTGGTCTTCCCAGCGAAACTCGAAACGGGCCTTGGACAAGGCATTGTCGCGAATCTGTGCGCCAGGATGCCCCTTCGCCAGGTCTGCAGCGTGCGCCGCAATTTTGTAAGTAATAATGCCGGTTTTCACATCGTCACGATCCGGCAGCCCCAGGTGCTCCTTGGGGGTCACATAGCAAAGCATCGCACAGCCGAACCAGCCGATCATTGCGGCGCCAATACCCGAGGTGATGTGGTCGTAGCCCGGCGCTATATCCGTAGTCAAAGGCCCCAGGGTGTAAAACGGCGCTTCGTCACAGCATTCGAGCTGCTTATCCATGTTTTCCTTTATCAACTGCATTGGAACGTGACCGGGGCCCTCGATCATTACCTGAACATCATGCTTCCAGGCAATCTTGGTCAGTTCGCCAAGGGTTTCCAGTTCACCGAACTGGGCCTCGTCGTTGGCGTCGGCGATGGACCCCGGTCGCAGACCATCTCCCAGGGAGAAAGACACGTCGTATGCCTTCATGATTTCGCAGATATCTTCGAAATGGGTATAGAGAAAGCTTTCCTTGTGATGTGCCAGACACCACTTGGCCATGATCGAACCCCCGCGCGAAACAATGCCGGTGACACGCTTGGCCGTCATCGGGACGTAACGCAGCCGCACGCCAGCGTGGATGGTGAAATAATCGACGCCCTGCTCGGCCTGCTCTATCAATGTGTCGCGGAATATCTCCCAGGTCAGGTCCTCGGCAACGCCGTTGACCTTTTCAAGTGCTTGATAGATCGGCACGGTACCAATAGGTACGGGTGAGTTACGGATAATCCACTCACGTGTTTCGTGAATATTCTTGCCGGTGGACAGATCCATAATGGTGTCCGAACCCCAGCGTATACCCCAGGTCATTTTTTCCACTTCTTCTTCAATCGAAGAACCCAGCGCCGAATTACCGATATTGCCATTGATCTTGACCAGGAAATTACGCCCTATGATCATCGGCTCCAATTCCGGATGGTTGATATTGGCTGGAATGATCGCTCGACCCCTGGCCACTTCTTCACGAACGAATTCGGCCGTAATCTCCTGCGGCACTGACGCCCCAAAGCTCTGACCTGGGTGCTGATTAGCCAGCAATCCGGCATCACGCGCCTGCTGCAGCTTCATGTTTTCGCGAATAGCGATGTATTCCATCTCAGGGGTGATGATGCCCTTAAGCGCGTAATGCATCTGAGACACGTTACGACCTTTTTTCGCCCGACGAGGGTGCCGCACATGGGCAAAGCGCATCCTGTCCAGGGCCGGATCGGCCAGGCGCTGCCTGCCGAATTCGGAGCTAAGACCGGTAAGGATTTCGGTATCATCACGCTCTCCGATCCATGCACCACGCACGTCCGCCAGTCCAGCGCGCAGATCGATATTGACCTGCGGATCGGTGTAAGGGCCTGAGGTATCGTAAACGGTTACCGGCGCATTCTTCTCACCACCCAGGTCGGTGGGAGTGTCGGCAAGACTGATCTCACGCATAGGCACGCGGATATCCGGACGTGAGCCGGTTACGTAAACCTTGCGCGATTTCGGAAATGGCTGGGAAGCGGCGCCATCGGCGCCAGAGGTAAGAATGGCAATATCGGACTGCTGAAAACTCATTATTGTGCTCCGCTGCGTTGTGGTTCGCAGGGAACCGAAACGGCAGGCGGCACGGACCCCGAAGGTCTGCGGGCAGGCACGCATCTCGATTCCTACGCCGGTATAAACCGGATCAGGTTCAACGGGTATTATCTCAGCCCTCGGCAAAACCGCAGGCACCCCGTCAAGATGAGTAAAAAGCTTAACATACGCCCGCTGAGAGAGTGAGAAACACTTTGTTCCGCACCAGGCCCCAAGCATTGCTTGACCCCCAGCCGACATCTCCTTAGCCTTGGCTGATTATTTCTCCCATGCGAAGGAACTCTGCATGCTGCGCCCTCTGTACGTTGCCATTGTGCTGGCTGGAGTCTCAGGCCAGGCTGCCGCCCAGGCTGACCTGATGACCGTCTACCAAGAAGCCCTTCTATACAGTGCCGACCTGGCCGCAGCCGAGGCCGACACGCTCGCTCGACAGGAAGCCCTGCCCCAGGCACGCGCGTTGCTTCTGCCCAATATCAGCCTGGGCGCGGGTGTATCCCGTGAACGCATTGAGATAGAGAGCCAGGGAAACGACACCTACAATACCAACTATTACCAGGCGAACCTGACACAGCCGCTATTTAGGGCAGAGAGCTGGTTCAATTATCAGGCCGCCAAGTCGGTCAGCGCCCAGGCGATGGTTGAGTTTTCCGCAATTCAGCAGGACTTGATCATTGAAGTGGCGCAAGCCTATTTCAACGTACTGCGTGCATCGGATAATCTCGCGACCGCCCGAGCTGAAGAAGATGCTTTCGAGCGTCAGCTGGATCAGGCCAGGGAACGATTCGAGGTGGGTTTGTCTGCCCGTACAGATGTACTTGAAGCGCTGGCGGGTTACGATACCGCCCGGGCCACCCGGCTTACCGCACAGACCAATCTGACCGTCAGCTACCAGGCACTGACGCGCCTGACGCTGAGCGATTACGACAGCCTGGCAGGTATACGCCATGAAATGCCCATCATGCCGCCATTGCCGGCAGATCTGCAGGAGTGGGTAGATACCGCAGCGAGCCAGAATCTCAGCCTGCAAGCCAGTCGACTGGCGGTGGACACGGCGGCTGAAACACTGCGCGGCAGCAAGGCTACTTTTGCGCCTACCGTTGACGCCTTTGCCCGTTACAACCACAGCAGCGGCGGAGCCGAACTGGGTGGTGCACTTGGAGCCACCAACAGGAACGGCGATACGGAACAGGCCAGCATCGGTATCGAGGTGACCCTACCGCTGTTCATAGGCGGAAGCAGAAGCTCACAGGTGCGAGAGTCAGGCTACCGTCTGACCCAGAGTGAGCGCCTCAGCGAAGCCAGGTTGCGTGAGGTAGTGGAGTCGACCCGGAATCTTTTCCGCACGGTAACCTCCAGTGTCGAAGAAGTTGAAGCGCGCAGGCAGGCAATCATTTCTGCAAGGGCAGCACGTGATGCTACCCAGACCGGTTACGAAGTGGGTACGCGCAACGTGGTGGACGTCCTTGAGGCTGAGCGCAATCTGTTTCGCGCAGTCCGCGACTACAACACCACCCGGTACAATTACATTATTGATACGCTGCGTCTGAAGCAGGCAGCGGGCACATTGAGCCCTGAGGACCTGATAGAGCTCTCTCAGTGGCTTGATCCGCAATATAATCCCGACGAGGATTTCATTCCTCCCTTCAATGAGGAGGAGGTTCAGAGCATGTCAATGCAACGTCCCGCCGTTGAGCGAAGCGGTTCAGTTGAGCCCAATGGCCCGGTTGAACGCAGTGGCCCGTTCGACATGGACACGGACACAGCCAATGAACCTGTGCGCAGTACATTCTGATTGACGCTTGCCCCCGCTGATCAATCAGCGGGGGTGATGTCGGATCAGACATCCATCATTGCTTAGCCTCAAGCCCTCAGCCTGACGGCGATACCATCCAAAAGACGTTGCAGCGCCCCCTGATTGTCCCTAACCACAGTTAGACCCTTGGCACCTGTCTGCCTGGCTACCATAGGCTCACTCAACAGGTGTGTGACTGCCTCTGCCAACTCGGCCTGATCCTGCACACGCTGCAGTGCGCCTGCACCTTCGAGAAGCTCGCTGATCTCAGTGAAGTTGAACGAATGGGGACCAGAGAGAATCGGCAAACCCAGTGCCGCTGGCTCCAGATAATTATGGCCACCATGGGACACCAGCGAACCGCCAACAAAGGCTGCATCTGCGCAGGCATAAAACATCAACAGCTCGCCCATGCTGTCACCGAGCAGTACCTGATCTGCTCGCATAGGCGTCTCGCCGCTGCTGCGTCGGACACACTTCAGGTCTGCATCCTCAATCAGTCTGGCCACTTCGTTAAAGCGCTCCGGGTGACGGGGTACAAGAATAAGTAACGCGTCCGGGTGCAACGCCAACACCTCCCGGTGTGCAGCTAATACCTGCTCATCCTCCCCACCGTGGGTGCTGGCCGCGATCCAGACGGGTCTCTCACCCATTTGTGCACGCAGACTGGATGCCTGATCAAGCACTGCCGGATCAGGCTGCAGATCAAATTTGATACTGCCGGTAATGGACATCGCACTCTGGTCTACGCCCAGACGAGCAAATCGCTGAGCTTCGGCCTGGGTCTGCACTGCTACCCAGTCAAGCGCGGCAAACATCGGGCGCACCAGCCAAGCCACCCGTTGGTAACCCCGTGCAGAGCGCTCTGAAAGCCGCGCATTGGCCAGTACCAGCGGCACCCTGGCGGCCTTGGCCTCATGCACCATATTTGGCCATAGCTCGGTCTCCATGATCACGCCAATGCGGGGACGGAGGCGGTGGATGAAACGGCCTTGCAGCCACGGCAGGTCATAGGGCAGGTAGGCATGCCCGACCTTGTCACCAAACAGTTTGCGAATTTGTTCCGAACCTGTGGGTGTCATACAGGTAATGGTGATGGGAAGGTGCGGATAACGCTCCAGCAACGCCTTCACCATAGGCGCAGCGGCAATGGTTTCGCCCACCGAAACCGCATGTACCCAGATACCGTCAGGGCGCAGATCACCGCCCAGGCTGAGACGTTCATGCCAGCGTCGGGCATAGGCGGGTGCCTTGCGAGCACGTATGAGCAAGCGCAGCAATACCAGCGGCATGCACAGAGTGAAAAAAACACTGTAGAGGGTACGCGTCATTGAAGATCCTCGATGGGCAAGGCACTCAGAACAGGGTTCCAGCGTGCGACTCATAGTAGCAGATGTGACCACAGGCACCGGCAGTGTCTATACTAGCCCCCTTTAGACATACACAAGCGCGCGAGCGCCGGAGTCCATGAGTAAAACTCTCGAAACCGACATCTGTATTCTGGGCGGCGGAATCGCCGGCCTGTGGCTTAACGCCCGCTTACGTGGTCTGGGCTACAGCACCCTCCTGATCGAGCGTGGTGCGCTCGGGGGCGGGCAAAGTGGCAAGTCCCAGGGCATCATTCATGGCGGCACCAAATATGCGCTTCATGGGAAGTTGACCGCCGCAGCCGAGTCTATTGCCGGCATGCCCAATCGCTGGCGAACCTGCCTGCAGGGTGACGGCGAACTTGATCTGCGCGGAGTGAATCTTCTTTCAGAACATCATTATCTCTGGTCCCCTGGCAGCCTGATCAGCAACCTGGCAGGCTTTTTCGCCAGCAAGGCTCTGCGCGGCAAGGTTGATGCGGTCAAGGGCAAGGACCTGCCCGAGGTGTTTGCCAATCCCGCCTTTCGGGGCAAGGTCTATCGGCTCGCTGAACTGGTAATCGATGTACCCGACGCGGTGAGACGCCTGAGCGAGCTGGCAGGTGACAGCCTGGTTTCCGATAGCGCACCACAGATTGAGCGTCGCGAAGATGGCAGCATCGATGCCGTGCGCATTAACGGGTATCAGATCAAGGCTCAACGATATGTCTTGACCGCCGGCGAAGGCAACGAAGCCCTTCTGCAGGACTGGGGCGTCACTCAACCAGCCATGCAGCGCCGTCCTCTGCAAATGGTACTGGTCAAGGGTCCCAATCTGCCGCCCCTCTATGCTCACTGCCTGGGGAGCAGCCCCAAGCCGCGTATGACGATCACGACCCATCCGTGCGCCGATGGGCAATGGTGCTGGTATCTGGGTGGCGAATTGGCCGAGCAGGGCGTGCAGCTCACCCCCGATGCACTGGTGAGCAAGGCCCAGCAGGAGCTTAAGGAATTACTGCCCTGGGTCGATCTCACCCATTGCCAATGGACCACCCTGCCCGTTAACCGGGCCGAACCCGCACAGAGCGGCCTGGTCCGTCCCGATACCGCCTATCTGCAGCCAGTACACAACGTGCTGGTCAGTTGGCCGACCAAACTCGCCCTGGCTCCTGATTTGAGCGATCAGGCCGTCAGCCAGCTGCATAGCCAGGGAGTGCGCCCCAGTCTCAGCGACGACTACGCGGACTTGCCCCGGCCACAGCTTGCTGCACCGGCTTGGGACATCTGTTTTCGATGACCAGTCTGCAGCCGTTTTTTCGACGCCTGGGCAGTACCGAACTGATGGTCTCCCCCCTGGGATTGGGTACCGTCAAATTCGGTCGCAATCAGGGCGTCAAGTACCCTGCCAGTTTCGAGCTACCGGATGATCGCCAGGCAAAGGACATACTTGCCCTGGCGCATGATCTGGGGATCAATCTGCTCGACACCGCGCCAGCCTACGGGATCAGCGAAGAGCGCCTGGGCGGCCTTCTCGGAAGCAGCCGCCACGACTGGGTGATATGCACAAAGGTCGGCGAGGAGTTTGAAAACGGGCAGTCCCATTTCGATTTCAGCGCGGCCCATACCCGCATGTCGATCGAACGCTCGTTACGCCGCTTGAAAACCGATTATCTCGACCTGGTGCTGGTGCATTCCGACGGAAATGACATCGGTGTGCTTGGGGAGGCAGTCTACTCGACATTGGCGGAGCTCAAGCGTGCCGGCCTCATCCGCGCCTTCGGCTTTTCAGGCAAGACAATAGATGGTGGTATTCGCGGATTGGATGAGGGTGATTGCGCGATGGTGACGTACAATCTGCAAGATCAGCAGGAAAAGCCCGTGCTCGACCATGCGTTGTCACACAACAAGGGCATACTGATCAAAAAAGCGTTGGCCAGTGGACATGTCTGCCTTAACGGTGAAGACCCGATGTTCGCCAGCCTTCAGCTCATTTATAGCCATCCAGCCGTCGCCAGTGCCGTGATTGGCACCATCAACCCAACCCACCTGCGCGAGAACGTCGCTACGGCGCTCAGGGTATTGCATCGATAAGAGGCAAGCGCATGTCACGTATCATCGCCCGCAAGGATCCGGAAGTATTCAGAACCCAGGCCATTGAAGTCAAAGCCAGCTCAGAAGTGCTCTGCTACACCCCCGTTGGCAACCCTCTGAGTTTCAGCCAGATGCAGGCCCTGCGTGAACCCATTGAGATCGACGATCCGGACAATTTCGAGCTGACCGCAGCCAACCTCGGCGTCTCTGTTGACCTGAGCCTGAACTGGCAGGACAGGCAGTTTCGGGTGCTGATTCGTCAGAAACGAACCGATCAGGGTGACAGTGTGCTCAAGTTGATCTCCGGCTATGTGCCGGCCCACGAGCTCCGCGTCCCGCTGCTACCGGTCATGACCGAGCTTGCCGAAGAGCTTCTTATTGAATGCAGCCATGGCTGGTTACAGGGCAGCTATCTCGATACCTGGCTACCGACGCCCTATGCACCACTGCTGAACCGCTGCAAGCGCTTTTCCTTCAAGCTGTCACCCAGACAATGTGGCACCCGGCCAATACTCTGCCGTGAATTGCACCTGGTCGAGCGTCCTCGCGCCTATCTGCATCTGCCAACCAACTCCCTGCAATTGGTTTACGCCATGCAGCTGGAGCTGCCGGAGAAATGTAACGACCTCACGCTCCTGCATGCAGACGAGAGACTTGAGGAAAGTACCGGCGAGCTTGTGGTAGAGATGGATTATCAGAAGCCCGAGATTTTTCTGGCTGAAATACGCGATGGCAAAGCCACTGGAGAGCTGTTCAGCCTGATCCGCGGCGAGTTGCAACTGCGTCGCCCGCAGAATCGGTTTTTCAGCGAAGCCATGGCCGCTCAAGAGGGATGGGTTGTTGACGCCAGCCGCTGCGACTGGGAAGAGGGTCTGCAGCGGCTGTGAAGCGCTTCAGTCCTTGTCACGCTCGCGGATGCGCTCGACGATGGCCGTTGTCGAGCAGCTTTCAACAAAATTCAACACCTTTACCTCACCGCCCCAGCTGTGCACCAAAGGCGCGCCTACCACCTGGTCAACACTGTAATCTCCACCCTTGACCAGAATGTCGGGCTTGAGGGCCTTGAGCAATTCCTCGGGGGTATCTTCGGCAAAGCTGACCACCCAATCGACCGCCCCCAGCCCCGCCAGCACCGTCATGCGCCGCTCCACGCTATTGATCGGCCGGCCCGGCCCCTTGAGCCGGCTCACTGACGCGTCATCGTTAATCGCAACAATGAGTCGATCGCCAAGACTGCGAGCCTCCTCCAGGTAGCCCACGTGGCCCGCATGGATAATATCGAAGCAACCATTGGTGAATACAATTCGCTCCCCGTGGGCGCGCGCATCGTCAACTGCCTGAACAAGCTGCTCCAGCCCTACCACACCCCGCTCGCTCCCCTGTTCGCGCTGAACTGCGCGTCGCAGTTCCGGCGCACTGATAGCGGCTGTACCCAACTTGCCAATAACAATCCCGGCAGCCAAATTGGATAAACCGACTGCGTTAGGCATCGCCTCCCCTGCGGCCAGGGCAGCGGCCAGAGTGGAAATAACGGTATCGCCAGCACCCGTTACATCAAAAACTTCCCGGGCCCTGGCGGGCATATGCAGCGCCGGCTCTCCGCGGCGCAGCAACGTCATACCCTGCTCACTTCGGGTCACCAGCATAGCGTCCAGTTGCAACTCCTCGACCAGCGCCATACCTTTTTCGACAAGCATCTGCTCGCTGCTGCAATGGCCAACAACCGCCTCAAACTCGGTCATATTCGGGGTAATCAGCGTAGCGCCCCGGTAAATACTGAAGTCCTTGCCCTTGGGATCGGCAAGCACCGGCACGCCGCGCTCTTTTGCTAGAGCAATCAACGCCTGATGGTTGACCAACGCGCCTTTACCGTAGTCCGACAGGATCATTACTTTGACCTTGTCGAGCAGACCGCGCACCGACTCGAGAATCGCTTTGCCGTCAGTATCGAAGGGCTCCTCAAAATCGAGCCTAATGAGTTGCTGGTGACGGCTCATGACGCGCAATTTGGTGATGGTGGGGCGATCGCTATGGGCCTGAAAATCGCAATACACGCCAGCGGCATTCAACCGCTGACGCAGACTTAGCGCGGCTTCATCTTCGCCTGTCACCCCGACCAACCAGGCCGGCGCACCCAGCGCTGCAATGTTTAAAGCCACGTTCCCTGCACCGCCAGGCCGATCCTCGATCTGCTCAACCTTGACTACCGGGACCGGCGCCTCTGGCGATATTCGATGGGTAGGTCCGTGCCAGTAGCGATCAAGCATGACATCGCCCACCACCAGCACCGGCGCCGAGTCAAAACGTGGCATGGTCAACTTCATTGGTTCTACCTGTATTCAGTCAGCCCCTAAGGGCAAATATAAGGGTCTCAGGCCTCAGCGGAGGGCTCATCCTGGAACTGCATGCTGTGCAGGCGAGCATAATAGCCATTCTGCGCAATCAACTCCGCGTGGCTACCGCGCTCTACGATTTGGCCCTGATCCATCACCATGATGATGTCGGCCTTTTCGATGGTCGACAGCCGGTGTGCTATCACCAGCGTGGTACGGCCCTGCATAACCCGGTCCAATGCACCCTGAATGTGCCGCTCTGACTCAGTATCGAGTGCCGAAGTGGCTTCGTCCAGAATCAACACCGGAGCGTCTTTCAGTAACGCACGGGCTATAGCCAAACGCTGGCGCTGCCCGCCGGAAAGCAGCACGCCATTTTCGCCAACCATGGTATCCAGACCCTGGGGCATCTTGTCGATGAACTCCTTGGCATAGGCTGCCTCCACCGCTCTCTCGATGGCATCACGGGGCGCACCAGCCAGATCACCATAGGCGATGTTGTTGGCGATCGTATCGTTGAACAGCGTGACGTGCTGGGTGACCAGGGCAATGTGCCGGCGAAGATTGCGTAGCCGAAAATCTTCTACGTCCACTCCATCGATTAAAATATGCCCTTGATCATGGTGATAAAAACGCGGAATCAGGCTGACAAGTGTCGACTTGCCACTTCCGGAGCGACCTACCAGAGCGACCATTTGTCCTGGTTGAACGCGGAAATTGATACCTTCAAGCACCTTTTTGTCGGTATTGGGATAACTGAAATCCAGATCGCGGACTTCTATTTCCCCGGAAACCCGCTCACGTTCGATAGTGCCACTGTCAGTCTCGGGCACTTCATCAAGCTGTTCAAAGATACTCTCGGCCGCCGCAATACCTTTCTGAATATTCGCGCTTACCTCCGATAGCTGACGGATCGGTTTGGGCAGAAGCGCTGCAGCGGTAATATAGGAAACTAGGTCACCCACAGTGGAATCCCCCCGCAGGAACAGGACCAGAAACATCACAACCGACATTGCACTGAAGGTAACCAGCTGCAATGTTGGAGTGAAAACCGCGCCGGTGCGCGTCATCTTCAAGCCACGTTGGCGGTTAGCCTCGCTCGCCTGATAGAAGCGGCGGGTTTCGTACTCTTCCCCACCAAAACTGCGTACTACCCGATAGCCGGAAATGGTTTCCGTAGTGACATGGGTTACATCTCCCATTGCCGCCTGAATCTTGTGGCTCTGCTTGCGAAACTTCTTGCTGGTGCTATTGACCATCACGCCGATCACCGGAAGGATCGCCATCAATACCAGCGTCAACTGCCAGTTCATCCACAACAGATAGGCAAACAGGAAAACCACCGTCATACCTTCGCGAAACACCACTTTTATGGCATCAGTGGCCGCCCCGGTCACCATGGTCACGTTAAAGGTGATACGCGAGACAAGGTGACCCGAGTTGTGGTTATCAAGATAGCGATTGGGCAAGGTCAGCAAGTTGTTGAACAGCGATGTGCGCAAGTCATGCACCACGCCAAGTGACACTTTTGCGATGTAATAGTTACCCAAAAAAGAACCGGCGCCCTGATAGAACGCAACCAGAATAATGAACAGCGGGAAGCCCCAGATCAGCGGAACGCCCAGAAACATACCGCCCGACCCCTGACTCAACCCGTCGACAAAATACTTGAGCATCCACGCCATGGCTGGCTGGCTCGAAGCGAAGATCATGAACCCCAGGATACTGATACCAAAAGGCAACCAATATGGCTTCACGTATCCCAGCAGACGCATGTAGATCCGCGCACTGGATCGGGCGAAACTTTCTTTCTCGGAATCGGACATGGGCACTTCGCGATAATGGACCGGGCCCAGAGTTTAACACAGCAACCGGGGGGCGCAGCGAGCGCTGCGAAAGTGAGGTAAACTGCCGTTTTGGTTCAGGAAAGCCCTATGCAGTCAATGAGTAGCGAGCAGTTCGCAGCCATGCGCAGAGATGCCGAGGTTGTGGAAAAGGATGGCCATGGCGAGAAGGTTCTGCGACTGAAAGACGGCTCCTATCTCAAACTGTTCCGCCGCAAGAGCTGGCTCTCAAAAACCGTGCTGTTTCCACCAGCGACGCGCTTTGCAAAAAATGCCGAGGAGCTGGAGCGTCTGGGCATACCCTGCCCTCGCATCATCAAACTGTACAAACTGACCGACCCATACCGCTCGGTGGTCCATTACGAACCTCTGGAAGGCATCACGCTCCGGCAGATGCTCAACCAGCAGCCCAGTCTTGAACAGCTCGAACTCTTTGGCATGCTGGCCGAATTCATCACACATTTGCACGACATTGGAGTCTATTTTCGCTCGCTGCACTTGGGTAATATCGTACTGACGCCCGCTGGCGAACTTGGTTTGATCGACATCTCCGACATGCGCTGCCTGGGCAAGCCGCTATCCAGACGAATGCGCAATCGGAACTATCGTCATTTGTTGCGTTACCAGAACGACTGGGCGTTGGTTAATCCTAGTGCTCGGAATGTAATTGACCCATACAGCAGAAAAACCTGATCCGCTTCTGCTGCTTTGCTCCAGGAACTGTCATGCCTTCCACTTTTGCCCAATTGAAGCAATTCTGGCATGTCGAGATACTCGACTCGAAAAAACGCTTTTCCTGGTGGCGCCTCATTCGCAGGGCGCGCCGAAGCAATTCGTCCAAATGTCTATTCTGGCTCAGGCTTTCCCAGTATCTGTACAGCCTGCCTTATCGTGTCACCCGCTCGATAGGCAAACAGATAAACAAGTCACTGACTCGGACATTCGGCGTTGAGATCATGCTGGGTGCCCAAATCGACGAGGGGCTATCACTCGGACACCCCACTGCGATCATCATCTACTCGGGTGTTCATATTGGCAAAAACTGTTGCATCCGCCAGTGCACCACCATCGGTTCAATCGAAGTGGGTAATCAGGCGATAACTCTGGGAGACAATGTCGATATCGGCGCGCATACATGCATCATTGGCTCCGGACTGGTCATTGGAAGCAATGTAAGGATTGGCGCCATGAGTTTCGTCAACAAGGACATTCCAGACGATGTTACCTACATAACACGCAAGGAAAGCTTCACCCGCCCAAACAGGACCTCCTAAACCTAAGCCAAAAGAGCTTCGCTAAGGGGTGTGCCGCGCTTTATCGGCTGGGAAGATCGTTTACCCAGTACCCTTTCCAGATGTTTGGGGGCAAGGCCATACCCGGGCCGAATGCTTCGAAGATTTTCAAGGGTAAAAGCTTCACCAGCATTCATGTCCCTGACAACATACAAAGAACGTCGGAACTGGGCGTTGCCCTGCTCGCTGGATTTCCTGCCGTAATCGACTTGCCCAAGTGCTGACCAGGCGGTTTTGCTATCCCGACACAGCTCCATCAACTCTGCAGGCTGAAGCGAAAAGCTGTCATCCGGGCCGCCTCCACTACGATCCAGCGTAAAGTGTTTTTCAATGATCGAGGCGCCCAGCACAACACTGGCAATAGCCGTCGTGTTGTCCAGCGTATGGTCAGACAAACCAGTTACCAGTCCATGTCGACGCATCATGTCAGGGATGGTAAGCAGGTTGTAATCTGCGGCAGGTGCGGGATACCCGCTCACGCAGTGCAGTATCGCCAGCTCCTGACAGCCTCCCGAGCGAGCAGCCTCGACGGCCTCCTCTATTTCCTCCGCATCTGCCATACCCGTGGAAATGATCATCGGCTTGCCGGTCTGCGCCACGTAGCGAATCAGAGGCAGGTCAATCGCCTCGAAGGAGGCAATCTTGTAGGCAGGCGTATCAAGATCCTCGAGCAGATCTACCGCGGTAGTATCAAAGGGCGAGCTGAATATGGTGATACCCAGTTCACGGGCACGGGCGAAAAGCGGAGCATGCCACTCCCAGGGCATATGGGCTTCCTGGTAAAGCTTGTAGAGCGTCTTTCCATCCCACAGCCCGCCGTGAATCTGGAACTCTTCGGAGTCGCAGTCAAGTGTGATGGTGTCAGCTGTGTAGGTCTGCAACTTGACCGCATCTGCACCTGCGATCTTCGCCTCCTCGATGATTTTCAACGCTGTATCGAGGCTACCGTTATGGTTAGCAGACAGTTCGGCGATGATGTAGGGCGGCTCGTCTGCAGCGATGCGGCGGCCCGCAATGTGAATACTGGGTGTCGTTTTCATGATGTACTCTTTTGCGCTTGTACAGTACGCCATTCCTCGGCCAGCAGGCCGAAGCAGACAATGGCATGATAATCTTTTCCATCGAAGTGCTGATCGCGCAACACGCCCTCTCGGGTGAAGCCAAGACGCTCGTGAAACCGAATGGAGCGGTCATTGTAGCCCAGCGCCTGCCCGCAAATCTTGTGCAGGCCCAGCACGACAAACGCATAGTGCAGGCCAGCAGCGCCCAATGCCCTACCAGTACCCGGCTGCGCATCCGGTGCAATATAAAAGCCCCAGTCGGCGACGGTGTCGCTACCTGTCAGATTGATTGCCAGAAACGCCCGAGGCATATCATCTACCTCGAAAACCAGCAGGTGGCGCCTGGGATCCAGGGAGGCGCGTTCGAACCACGCCCGATGCTCCTGCGTACCAATCTCATGTTGGGTGTACATGAACCGCCGTACATCCTCATGATTGCGCCAGGTTAGCACCCGTTCGAGATCAGTCTCCTTCATCGAGCGCAAGGCTGCGACCTGTGAGTTCATATCAACGCCTCCAGACGCTGTGCTACCCGCCCGGCACCGCAACCATCGGCGACGGTCGCCGCACGCTGACTCATCTCCCTGCAACGCTCGGGGCTGGCTAACAGGGTTTCGATTAGCCGCGGCAGTCTTGCTCCAATCTGCAGCGTATCTTCGATAATCTCGGCAGCACCAACCTCTTTTAAGCCTGCAGCAACGCCGGTTTGATTCGCTGCCAGCACCACCATGATAGCCGGCAACCCAAGACAGCAACGCTCCCAGGAGGTTGCACCTGCCGCACCAATAGCGAGATCACTGACTGCCATCAATTCGGCCATATCAATTACATCTGTCCTGACCTCGACCGACATAGCCAACTGGCCGGCCTGCTGTCGCACCTCCGCCAACCAGGGCGCAGTCGCACCCATAACCACCGTTATGCGGCCATCCTGGGGAAACCCTGTGCAATTCAGTGCATTAAGCACCTGCCCCGTCGCATTATGCTGATCTACGCCTCCCATGGTGATCAGCACATGACGGATATCGTCAGTACGTCGCCGCAGAAGGCTACTGGAACGCAATCGGGCAAACTCGGGTCGTAACAGCGCGTATTGACTCCCACACAACACCTCGGAGCCCTTCTTTAACCAGGGAAGGTAATCCGCTGGACGACGCCCTATGGTCTGATCGAGGAGCAGGTCGCAATCGTGTGAACGATCCGCCAGATCATCAATCACCATTACTCTGCCGCAAACCGCTTTCAGCTCAGATTCCCAACGCGAGTCCAGCGCATAATGATCGATGATCAACCAATCAACCGAACTGTCTCCTAGGGCCGCCTGGGACTGCGCTGCATCCTCGCTCCAATGGCACCCAAGCCAAGAAGAATGATCGGGTTGAACCGATCCGGCCGTCGCTCCTGATAACACCCTATCAATACCGGGTAACTGAGTAACCGCGTAACCCTTACTCCGTATGTGCGCTATCAGGTTTCCGGCATGTGACCTGGAGATAAACTGGCAGCTATGTCCGAGCTTGCGCATTGCATCAGCCAAGGTCAGACAGCGCATAACGTGACCAATACCAATCCAGGTTGCAGCATCCACCCGAAACCAGATATTCAGCTTCATCAATTAAGCCTTTTAAACCCCCCATGACAAACAGGGCCTTTGAGCAAGCTTTCTACCGAGCGTCCGTCCTCACACTCCTTGACCAAGGCAAAGATCGGGTCCAACTGTTCAAAATAAGCGTCGACCACCGACTTGGTATGTTCAGTACAGACATACACGGCGTTGCTCGCCAAATAGCCCTTGGCGAGCATTTCCTGCGTAATCAGAGTCTTGTAAGCGAGTGCATGAGGACTATTAAAGGTAAAACCGGTCAGGGCCGGCAAACCGAAGTGATTGACGCTCAAGCCGTGCTTGTCTGCCAGCTTCTGCCAGCCCTCACGGATGTTCAGACCTGTCTGGGTGATGGTTTCCCAGGATTTCTCGCGCTCCATCACTTCCAGTGTTTTCAGTGCGGCAGTTGGTCCGATGCGCTCGGTCCAGAACGTGCTGCTGATAAAGGTCGACTGCGCTGCTTCCATGACTTCACGACGGCCTATAGTCGCGGTAATAGCATAACCGTTACCCAGGGCCTTGCCGAACATTGCCATGTCCGGCTCCACGCCGTGAAGCTTGTGCAGGCCACCAAAGGACTGCCTGAAGCCGGACGTGCATTCGTCGAAGATAAGCACTATGCCGCGGTCTGTAGCCAACTGTCTGACTCGCTGCAAGAAGTTGTTTTCCGGCCCCATGTTGCGGACCACTTCCATCTTGATCACACCTATGTCATGGCGATTTACCAGCGCTTCAAGCTCGTCATAGTTGTTGTAGTTGAACGGAAAGACCGTGCCCTTAAGGTTGGCCGGGACGCCTTTAGGATCCAGACCTGGCAGCAGATGACCGGCCAGATTCGCATCATCGCCAAGGTTTGCCGACAGATACCAATCGTGCCAGCCGTGATAGCCACATACTGCGACCTTGTCTTTACCCGAGGCTGCGCGGGCGATGCGGATGGCTATGGCGTTGGCTTCACCGCCGGATCGCGCGTAACGGACCATGTCCGCCCATGGATGTAGTTCGATCAATCGCTCGGCAAGCCACACCTCTTCCGGACAATTGAAGGTCGACATATTGCCGCTGTCGATCGTGCCGCGCACCGCGTCGTCCACTTCCGGATGCCCGTAACCCAGGGTATTGGTGCCAATACCCATGATGCACATGTCGGTAAATTCGTTGCCATCCATATCCCATACGGTGCAGCCCTTGGCCTTGCTGAAATAGGCGGGCCATTGTTCAGGAAGGAACATTTCGGGACGCTTGGACAGCAACATGTTGCCGCCGGGTATAACCTGTTTGGCTCGTTTCCAGAGTTTTTGTCCGGTGCCCATGGTGGCTCCTTCGTTGCGTATTAGGGTTTGGTTAGCCTTGAACAGCTCAGGCTGCGCGTGCTGGAGCTTGAGCACCTCCTGCCATCCGAAGTGCAGATCCGGCGCGAAGTGCTGAAAGATACGCTGGACCACTTCCAGATCAGCAGGCTCGTCTACTGTCCAGCGTAACGCTGAGAGGTCCTGTGCATTGAGCATAACATCCGTCAGAAAGCGTCCCGACTCACGAAGGTAGGGCGTAACGTGTTCATGGTCGAATGGGCTATTCGTCTCCCTGGCACTACGTTCGAGCGCTGTCATGGTGAATACTTCGATATCCAGCCCATCGGGGTAGGTTGGGGGCGCAGCATTGGTGAAATAATCCACGTCGGCAGCACGGAACCGGCGTATCGCCTCATCGACCAGAGCCGGATCGACCAACGGACAGTCGCCGGTGATACGCACAATAACCTCTGCATCGCTTTGCGCTGCAGCCGTGATAAATCTGCTCAATACATCATTTTCGCTTCCCTGCACACAACGATAGCCCAATTGACGCACATGCTGTACGAGCCGGTCATTACGGGGCTCGATCGAGGTCGCAACAACAATCTCGTCAACTTCTCCTGCTCTGGCCAGGCGCTGCAACAACACTTCAATCATCGGGCGACCGCCAATGATTTTCATGACCTTATCCGGCAACCGGGTTGAGCCCATACGCGCCTGTACAATGGCAACGGTTTTCATGACAGATTCCAGAGAGACGGGTTAAGCAACGCTTCGTCGGTACAGCCAATGGCATTGGGTCGGGTCGGGCAATGCCCCCCGGCTGCGTCAATAATTTCTGCCAATTGCGTCGGGCTGTCGACACCCACTATGACCTTTTCTATCTGGGGCACTGACAGGGCGTGGCGCAGACAAGCCTGGAGCGGTGTCAGCCCGACATCATCAAGCCAGGTTTGCCAGACCTGCCAACGGTCGGTCCAGCGGTCAAATGTTTCAGGCCTTGTGCCCTCGGGCATCAACAATAGACCCTGCATAAATACCGACCTCACGTGCAGAGATGTGCCCAACGCATGCAAGCGATCCAGCCAGCCGGACTCGGCTAGCCGGTCATCCATTATATTGAATGGCGCTTGGATCAGATCGAAATGGTAACGGTCACAAAGCGCGTCAAGTTCCGCAGGCGCGTAGATGGAAATGCCTATGCGCTCAACCCGGCCCTGGTCACGCTGCGACTGCATAGCTTGGAAAAGCTCTGCGCCTCTGGCTTCAAGCAACTGGCCAGGACGATGCAACATCAGGCCGTTGACGCTTGCCACACTGAGCCTGGCAAGGGATTGGTCGAGCTGAGACGCGACCCAAGCATCCACATCTGTGCAATCATCAGGCAAAGCCGGCAACTTGGTAACGATATCGAAATCGCTCAGATCCATACTGCCCAGAACCTGTTCGCTGGTACCGTACGCGATAGCAGTGTCGAGCGTCCTGATACCCGCCAGACGCGCCCGCTCTATGATGAGGCTGGCCTGATCCCTGCGCACCTGACCCTGCTGATTGGCCACTCCGTAGGGCAGGCCGAACTGCACAGTGCCGAGCGCCAGTTTGCTAAGAGTTTCAGTTGTACTCATGCTTGAGCACCCCAAGCCAGAAGACCCCCATCCTCTTGCCATTGAGAGTTACCTGCTCGCGCAGAAAGCCTTCCACCGTATAACCACATTTCAGAAAGACCCGCAGCGATGCCAGGTTGTCCTCATAGCAACCCGCCTCTAGCCGGTTGAGACCCAGATTTGCGAATGCATAACGGCTGACTTCCCGCACCAATTCGCTTGAAAACCCTTGACCCCAACAGGTCTTTTCGCCGATGAACAGGCTGATCTGGCCGTGCTCATAGAGGGCATTTATAAAGCCCACCTTTACATTGCCTATATGCTGCCCACTCCCCTTGAGGAACACGCCAAGCAAATGGCTTCCCGGGTCGGCATTGCACTGTCGAATAAACTCCCGGCAACTATCGACTGTCTGAAGCGAGTGCCGCGTTTCAAGGTACTGGTTGACCTCAGGATCATTCAGCCAGCCTGCATAACGCTGGCTGGCATCAGCCTCGGTCAAGGGCCTCAGGAGCAGGCGCTCTGTTTCCAGGACGCTCATAGGCTTGCCCGCAACGCATCGACCACCTCGTCCTGTTGCGCCTCGGTCAAGCCGGGAAACATCGGCAGGCTGACCGCCTCGCTGTAATAGCGCTCGGCCTCTGGGAAGTCGCCAGGATTGAAACCCAGCTGTTGATAGTAAGGCTGCAGATGAACCGGGATATAGTGCAGGTTCACTCCAATGCCTTTTTCGCGTAACGACTCGAATACCTGGCGGTGACTGCGTGAGGTACGCGTCAGGTCCAGGCGAATCGGGTACAGGTGCAAGCCGGAATAGCTATCCGGATGCTGCCAAGGAATGACCACTGGTAGACTTTCCAGTTCACGGTCATAACGTCTGGCCAGCGCATGACGGGCGGCGACGTACTGGTCTAGTCGGTGCATCTGGCTGACACCCAGTGCCGCCTGCAGTTCAGTCATACGGTAATTGAAGCCCAGGTCGATCTGCTGGTAGTACCAGGGGCCGTCGGAGGCGTGGGTCATCTGCTCCGGTTCACGGGTAATCCCATGACTGCGCAGCCTGTTCATTCGATCTGCCAGTACAGCATCATTGGTCAGCGCCATGCCACCCTCTGCAGTGGTAACAATCTTCACCGGGTGAAAGCTGAAGACCGTGATATCGCTGTAACGTCCGCTACCAATGAATTCACCCTGGTATTTGCCGCCAATCGCATGGGATGCATCCTCTACGATCCGAAAGCCATAACGTTGCGACAGGGCGTAAATACGGGCCATGTCACAAGGCTGCCCACACAGATGCACTGCCACCAAAACCTTGGGAAGCCGACCAGCCGCCTCAGCGCGTTCGAGTTTGATTTCCAGCGCGACCGGGCACAGGTTATAGGTACGTGGGTCTATATCCACAAAATCAACGTCGGCACCGCAATACAAACCGCAATTGGCTGACGCGACGAAAGTAACCGGTGAAGTCCACAACAGGTCGCCAGGAGTCAGATCAAGTGCAAGACAGGCGATATGCAGTGCTGAGGTTGCGCTGTTGACGGCAAGCGCATGCTGGGCGCCGACATGCTCCGCAACCGACGCCTCAAAACGAGGAACCATGGGTCCCTGGGTGAGGAAGTCGGAGCGGAGTACCGCGACCACAGCCTCGATATCCTCTTCGGTAATCTCCTGCCGGCCATAAGGAATCATGATCAGATATTCCCGATTTTTTCGCGGTTATCGTCAATCCATTTCTGCAGATCAGCGTCAGTCATCCACTCGGCATTATTGTCGCTGGAATAGACGAAACCTTCGGCCACTTTCTTGCCGTCCTTGATACGTTCTGGCGAGTTGCTCCAATTGTTAATCACCGGCAGTATCTTGAAATGTTCCGGATACTCGTAGGTGTAATAGGCATCTTCAGCGCTGATCATCTGTTCGTGCAACTTCTCGCCCGCTCTGATTCCAACGACTTCCTGTCTGGCCTCCGGCGCGACTACACGGGCCAGGTCTGTGACCTTCATGGACGGAATCTTCTTCACGTAGATTTCCCCTCCCTCCATGTCTTCAAAGGCATGCCATACAAGCTCAACACCCTCTTCCAGGGAGATCATGAATCTGGTCATCCGCTCGTCAGTGATAGGTAACACGCCCTTGTCCCTGATCGACATGAAGAAGGGAATGACAGAACCGCGGGAACCCATCACGTTACCGTAACGCACTACAGAAAAGCGGGTACCGTGTTCGCCTGCATAGGAGTTTCCGGAAACGAACAATTTGTCCGACGTGAGCTTGGTCGCCCCATACAGGTTAATCGGACTGCTGGCCTTGTCGGTTGAGAGCGCAACAACGCCTTGCACGCCCTTGTCGATGCAGGCATCAATCAGGTTCATCGCCCCGAATACGTTTGTCTTGATGCACTCGAAGGGGTTGTATTCGGCAGTCGGTACGATCTTGGTCGCTGCCGCGTGGACCACATAATCCACCCCGTCCAATGCACGGTAAAGCCGGTCCTTGTCACGCACGTCACCGATGAAGAAACGCAACCGCGGGTCATCCTCGAACTTCTTGGCCATGTCCCACTGCTTCATTTCATCCCGGGAAAAAATGATGATCTTTTTCGGGTTGTACTTGGCCAGCGTCATGGGCACGAATGTGTTGCCAAAGGAGCCAGTGCCGCCAGTAATAAGAATAGTCTTGTTGTTGAACATATACAGGGGCCTATACGAGCAAATGAGTTTTGATAGCTTCAGCTACACGCCGGTTGGCATCGCGGTCACGGGCGCCGAACACCCAGGAAAAATAGACCTGGCGTTGTTCGGCATAACGGGCAGATTCATCGATTGCTTTGTCCAGAGAGTCGGAAAAGTCGCATTGATTGTCAACAAACTCCGACGTACCGCAATCATACAACCCAAGCAATCGATCAAGATCAGTCGGGTGCATCTCCTCACGCTTGCCCAATTGAGCCAGCGTAGCGCGTGAGAATTCCGGTGTTTCAATGAAAAATTGCGGCAAATCGTAAAACAGCGACTCTTCCGCTGGGGAGTTGGCATCCGACAACACAAGGTCAGCCACAGCTAACGCAACAGGCAATGGCTGCGAGGTCAGGTCCAGCATCGCATTACGGCGCTGGGAGATGAGCGACTGAACTCGCTTGAAGCTGGCCCGATCACGAGACCTGGAGGTCAACCCCTGACTGGGGTGCGGCCTCAGGATAAGGTTGAAGTGCGCTGGCGCAGTACGTATCAGTTGCTCAGCCACTCGCTCCCAGGAGCCGATACCGCGTCGACTGGGCGTGTACACAACTGTGCGGTTGGCAGGGTCAAGGTTCAGACCGGCTAGTACCGCACTGCGCAAGGAATCCGAGCGTTCGGGGTACTCGCAAAAAGGAAGAAATCCGGTTTCCACTGTATGCAACGCAATTTCCGGAGCAAAGCGTTCGATCATGCCCTGCATGCGAGGTCCGATCACGCACAAGAGATCAAAATGACTGTTTCTCAACAACGCGTCCCTGCTCAGCATCATGTAGGTGCCGTGGAATACAGTGCATTTTTTTGCAGCTGTGTAGGGTGCAAGGAACGACCCGTAGGGCGAACCAGTGACAATAACATCCGCTTTCTTGAGTAAACGATTGCCTTTGGCCAAAGGACCAAAATAGCGTGAATATCGCGCTGTCTCGAATTGAGGATAAAGGTTGTTTACGGCCTTCAAGGTAGAGCGGCGGCTGGACACGAATACACCAGGCAGCTGCGCGCCCACCTGGGCCAGGTGAGGCACTGCCTGAAACATCTTCGAGAAATACACTACATCGCCAGCGCTCATTCCTTCTCGTCAGCCTTTTTCACCACCAGAATATCCTCCATGATCAGATACTCCAGATCCGACCCAAAGAACATGTCCAGCGCATCCTTGGGTGAGCACACCATCGGTTCACCGCGGCGGTTCAGTGAGGTGTTGAGCACGACACCATTGCCAGTAACCCTTTCGAGCTCTTTCATCAGATCGTAGTAGCGCGGGTTATAGTCACGCTTGAGTACCTGGGCGCGTGCGGTACCGTCCTCGTGCACAACCTCGTGCACACGGCTCTTCCATTCGTCGTTCACTTCGAAGGTGAAGGTCATGAAAGGCGACGGGTGATCCATGCCGAGCATCTGCGGAGCAACAGTATCGAGCATGGACGGGCAGAACGGGCGCCAGCGCTCGCGGAACTTGATCTGAGCGTTGATGCGATCGGCCACGCCCTTGACGCTGGGGCAGCCAATGATGGAGCGGCCACCCAGTGCGCGCGGACCAAACTCCATCCGACCCTGGAACCAGGCAACCGGATTGCCCTCGTGCAGCACTTTGGCAATTTCTCCGGTGACGTCCTCGAGCTTTTCCCACTGGGGGTTGCCCGGATGACGGGCGCACGCAGCAATGATGTCTTCGTTGCTGTAGCTGGGGCCCAGATAGACATGCTCCATCTTCTCCACCGGCACGCCGTTTTGCTCCGAGATATAGGCTGCCGCGCCAACGGCGGTACCCGCATCGCCCGAGGCCGGCTGCACGAACAGCTCCTTTACTTCCTGACGGGCAATAATGCGCTGATTGAGTTTTACGTTCAGGGCGCAGCCACCGGCAAAGGCAATCTTGCCCGTTTCGCGCAGGATGTCGCCCAGGTAGTACTCCATCATCTCCAACGCCAGCTTCTCGAACAAAGCCTGCATGCTGGCGGCGTAGTGGATATAGGGGTCGTCGGCGATGTCGCCTTCGCGCTTGGGGCCCAGCCACTCGATCAACTTGGGTGAGAAGTAATAGCCTTTGCCCTTCTCCTTATAGCGACGGAAACCGATCACGTTTGCGTAATCGGTATTGATGATCAGCTCGCCATTCTCGAATTTGGCAAGGCGCGAAAAATCATATTTGCTCGCATCACCGTAGGGCGCCATGCCCATGACCTTGAACTCGCCATCGAGCATTTCAAAGCCCAGGTATTCGGTCAACGCGCCGTAGAGACCGCCCAGGGAATCGGGATCGTAGAATTCCTTGATCTTGTGGATCTTGCCATTCTCGCCATAGCCGAAAAAAGTGGTCGCGTACTCACCCTTGCCATCGATACCCATGATGGCCGTCTTTTCCTTGAAACCCGAGCAATGGTAGGCGCTTGAGGCGTGTGCCAGGTGGTGCTCGACCGGCTCAAGACGCACTTTCTTGGCATCGAAGCCCAGTTGCTCCAGGCACCAGAGGATCTTCTTGCGATAGCGATTGAAACGGCGATTGCCCATCAGAATGGCATCGAGTGCTCTGTCCGGCGCGTACCAGTAACGCTTGGCATAGTGCCAGCGGGCCTTGCCGAAGATACTGATAGGTGCAAAGGGAATGGTGACTATGTCGACATCCGCTGGTGTGATGCCCGCCTGCTCCAGACAGAACTTGGCCGATTCATAGGGCATGCGATTCTTGGCATGCTTGTCCCGCACGAAACGCTCTTCCTCCACTGCTGCAATCAGCTTGCCGTCAATGTACAGGGCCGCAGAGGGATCATGGCTCAGTGCGCCGGAGAGTCCGAGAATAGTCAATGCCACAGGTTTGCCTCGTCAGAACAGCTATCAATGTACCGGAGATTTTACACGGATACGCGCTATCGCGCCCCCTTTGCCTTGTTACGACCGAGCACGAGGACTCAAGCCCGAGCAATGGGCCTCAGCGGGGCAAGCGAGCATCGAGCCAGATAGCCAGCGGGCTGCCCGTTGGCCAGTTCCGCACCAGCCTCGCCCTGTCTTTGGCCCAGGCCGCCTGGAATGCAGATTCTGAGTTGTGCGCCTGCATACTATCCAGATCTATCAACCAGACCTGACCAGCATCCCAAAGAAGGTTCGTTGCCTTGAAGTCCCCATGACTGATCCGCGCTTCAAAGAGCTGGCTGGTCATGGCCAAAAGCGCCGCCCCCTGCTGATCGTTTGGCGGATGAAGGCCGTCTGCGCCGAAGAGCTCAAGGAGATTCTGTCCAGGACAATATTCAGTGACCAACCAGGCACGGCGGCGCAGAGGTCCGAAGCGGCTCTCTATCATCGCAAGGGGCGCTGGCGTGGCAATTCCCAGAAACTGCAACCGATGACCAGCCAGCCACGAGTGCCAGGCTCGACTCGGTCGCCAGAAGCGAGTCAGCCAGTGCAAGATGCCCTTGATGTTGTAGCGCTTGACGACCAGAGATCCTTCAGCGGTCTCGACCAGGGTGACGCTGCTGCTGCCGCCATCTTTCAGGGTGGGCGCACCCGCGAAGGGCGCATTCGGATGATCCAGAATGGGGCCCAAGGCAAGGGCCTGTTCACGCACGACAGCGGCAAAGCGGGTCCAGCAACGGCGTACTGAAAAATGCGTACAGTCACGCACCGCCTTGGACAGCCAGTCGTTCAACCGCTTGAGCCGTACCTCCCGCACCTGCACCATCAGCCGATCAGGGTTGAGCGCTCGCTCGGCGTTAACCTGCAAGTAGTCTATGAGTAACAACTCGACCAGCGAATCCCAGCAAGAGTCGAGCTGGGCGAAGAAGACTGCCAGATTTTTTTCTGCGTCTTTTGCACTCAAGGGCTGACCCTGGGACAAGGCAATGACCGCGTCACCATCAATCACGTGGACCTGGTCACCGTGCAACAGGAAATTACCCATATGCAGATCGGACTGAATCAGGCCGGCGCGATGCAAGAGACCGATACTGCTCAATGCTCGCCCTAATAAGGTTATGGCTTCGGGATTCTCAGGCGAGGGCTGTAACCTATTGGATAACCTGCCCAGCTCACTCCACATCTGCTGCAGAGTCACGGCTTCTTCAAGGTAGTCAGTACAAATAAAAAAACCTTCCGGCGCCAGCGCACCCTTGGCTAGAACACCTGGCGTCTGCAGTTGCGCCGCCTGAAGTGCAGCCAGACCGTCAATCTCACGCTGCCAGTGCTGCCTTGCACGATTGGCAATAAAGAGTTTGACCAGAACAGCTTGCCCGGCAAGCTTACCCACACCAACCAGCCGGCGTTGCGGCAACACACGCAACCAATTGGTCACCGTCAACTCCCCAGAGGGTGTCGCCAGCGTCAAGGGTAACGGAGGCGTTCGACCTGCCTCGCGCAGGATATGAATAACGCTCTGACTCAAGCTACTGATTTCCTTTGAATGCGCTTACCGATTCGTCTTACCCAAACGCGAACTTCATCGTCGACCTTGCGCTTGTCGAGGTAAGCCAACAGAAAGCTCAGCCTCTGGGTGCGCGTAGGCTGCGTCGTACGACGGTTAAGGGTGGCAAGATCGGATATCAGATCATGTTTGCCAAGCCAGCTTCGACGGGTTTTTTCCAGATCGATAAGGCGTGCCTTGGCAACGTCGGCGTCCATCCTGATAAAGATATGCTTGGCGTAAAGGCAATGGTGCACCTTACCAGACCGGTGTAAGCGACTGACGAGCGTTGCGATGGCCCTGATCAGTCTTTTCCTTTCCGTGCGTGGAAGTTTCTTCCATCCTTCAAGCCACTGATCCAGAGGCGCATAATGATCCAGAGCTTTTGTCACCAGCAAGGCACGTTGATGACCTGCATGGCGACGCTGAGCAAAGGCAACAGCCTCCAAAGCTGGAATCTTGTCACGGGCATAGATACGAATTGCTCTATATTCCCGTGCAAAGGTAGGCTCACCGAAGGGGTGCCACAGGCTCCGGGTCAGGTGATTATCCTGACGCTTGAGATAAAAGCCATGTTGTTTACCTGATTCATCTTCAAGATCCATACGATAAACCGTGCTCCAGCCACCACGAGTGGTATTTGGTGCATCTACTGCATCGAGCTTGAGATCCCACAAGGCTTCGAAGTTGTTCAAACCGTGGCGAGCAAGCAATTTTCCATTCTCGCCCGCCGCAAAAAAATCCTCGTTCATGTTCATTCCCAACCTGAATATGTAACAAGGATAACGCAAATTGCAGTTAACGACTTGGAGCTCATCGAGTAAGGCCTACTATCGCCTGAGCCCGGCACGGGTCAACAACTGCGACAAAAGGTTTCTAGGATAAGCCGTCAGGCGTTTTTTACCCGTATAAGCCAACAAAAACCGTAGCTTCTGTCCTGGCGTCGCCACATGGCTCTTGCGCAGCAGGCTACGCAAATCCCGAACCCTGTCGCGCTCGCCAAACCAGGCATGCCGGGTCTCTACCAGATCGATCAGCCGCGCCCCTGCGCCATCTGCGTCAAGCTTGAGAAAGATATGTCGCGGATAGAGGCTATTGTGCATCCGCTCGGCATTGTGCAGAGAGCGAACCAGCGCCGCAGCAGCCAGAATCAGATCCTGCCTGTCGCGCCAGGCCAGGGTTTGCCAGCGCTCGAACCACCAGGTGAGCGGCTTGTAGATATCCAGGGCGCGGGTAAGCAAGATCGCTTGTTTATGTCCTCCTTCGCAGCGCTGGGCAAAGAAGGCTGCCTCCAGTGCAGGAATACCCTGGTGCGCAAAATGCTGGATAGCGCGAAACTCGCGGGCGAATGTCGGCTCGCCCAGCGGATGTCTGAAACTGCGCGCCAACTGGTGATCCTGTCGCTTGAGATAAAAACTCTGGGGGGCGCCGTTGGCATCTTCAAGCTCGATACGCACGACCTTTTTCCAGCCCTTGCCACGCGAGGGCGCCAAACCATTCTCTGCATCACCGTAACGCCAGAGGCTGTCAAAGCTATCAAGTCCGTGGCGGGCCAGAACGTCGCGCGCATTCACTGCGATAAAGGCTGGACTGGTCATTCGCGCCCCCTGAAAAACGCCACGATAGCTTTGATACGTTTTCTGTCTCTAGCCGTCAGACGACGGTTTTCACAGTAATCAAAATAGAAGCGCAGTCGCTGGGTCCGCGTAAGGACCTGCTTGCCCAGTTTGTCGAGGCAGGCGAGGTCCTTGATGATCCGGTACTCAAGCGGCGGGCCCCACCAGAACGAGCCACTGGGGCAATCGATCATGAAAACATCGGGGTAGGTTTTTTCATCAACCAGAATATTCCGCCACTTGAGATCGTTATGGGCGAACCTCTGATCGTGCATCATGCGTGTTGCGTGTGCGACCTGCCGCGAAACATGATTGACCCAGGCAGGGTTGCGAAAACGCGGATCGTTACTTTTGGCTATCTGGGCAAGATCTGCTGTATCGGAAAGCTCTTGGGTAACCAGCGCGCCACGGAAAAAGGCACCATTGCGACGCTCCAGGCCGAAACCGACAATAATCGCAGAGGGTATACCCCATGCCTGAAAGTGCTGCAGATTCTCCCATTCCGCCTGAATCCGCGCCCTCCCGATATAACGGCGCAGATTCTTGCCTGCCCCGGTATAACGCTTGACGTAATAGTAGCGGTCGGCAACCCACACCTTATGGACAGTACTGATCGGGTCGCTGGTGATTTGCTCTCCCTCCAGTGCAAACACCGTATCGAGGTCCGCAAAGTGCTCTCCACTGACCCCGGTTGCATACTCTGGATTAAGCGTCCAACCCGTCATGCATCAGGACCCTTGGCATACTTGCGCTCGAAGCGCGCCTGAAGAAGCCCGGCCTTGGCTTCAAGCATTGCCAACAGAGCACTTTCATCAGAAAGCACCTGACGTAGCGGTCGAGCGAAATATTCGCGTAAAAAACGCAGCTTATCGCGGCGTGTGAGACCAATATTCAGTGCCGAGAAGTACAACCCGGCCAGGTCCTTGTCGCGCCAGCGACGCGGCACCTTGTTACGAATCTGGGCCCGGTGCAGATCAATCAGCGACAATTTGAAATTCTCAGCTGTTGGCTGCCTGTCGGTGTGCAGCAGAAAATGACAGATATAGCAGTCTCTATGGTTCACACCCGCCCCATGCATGTTACGGGTCATGCGCGCCACTTCAATTATCAAAGCCCGCTTAAGCGTTGGCGGCGCCGGATTGACCAGCCAGTCCTGACTGAAATCCTCAAGACTGACCGTTGGCGCGAGCTCTTCGGTAATGATGAAGGAGTGAAGGTTAGCCGGATTCACCCCGCGTTCACCGAAGGCAACCGCTGTCATGGTGGGGACCCCCGCAGCGGTAAGGACACCAATGGCTTTCCATTCCTGATCGGCACCCAGCACAGGTCGTTTCAAGGTTAGCCAGTTTTTCAGGATTTCAGCCCAGCCGACACCACGATGAATCTTGACGAAATATCCCTGACCGGCAACCTCGGTGCGCAACGTGCGCCGTGCCTCCAGTTCGCGAAACACCTCACCCTGAAGCTCCTCGACCTGGCGAAACGCATCCCGGCCCGCCCAGAGAGTGGCAAAGGGTTCGGATAGGTGCAAAGTCAAAGCGTCTCTCCCAGAATCACATCAGCAGCTCTGTCCGGCAGGCTATAAAGATCCGCGCGGTCGGCAAACGCCAGCGCATTGTCATGCCAGCGCAAACGGACTTCACGATCCTCGAGAACCTGTAACAAGGTCTTATTGAACTGGTGCTGCTCGAAGGGCGTCGGAATCACACGCCCGCAGTCCGCTTCTTCAATGTAATGTGCATAGCCACAGACGTCAGTAACCAACACTGGCAAACCCGCTACGAGCGCTTCGAGCAACACGGTGCCGGTGTTCTCATTGTAGGCAGGATGCACCAACAAATCTGCGCCCAGCAGAAAACGGGGTACGTCATCCCTACCGGCGAGAAATTCGACCTGTTTGCTCAAGCCGGCGGCCCGCGCCTGCATCTGAAACGGCTTGGCATCGTCCTGACCAATAACAATCAGCCGTGTGCGTTTGCGCAGATTCGCGGGCAGACTCGCGAGCGCCGCAATGGATCGATCCAGGCCCTTGGTCTTGAAGCCGGAGCCCACCTGCAGCAGCAGAAGATCGTCACTACCTAAACCGAATTCACTGCGAAAGGCTGCGCGCTGTGCGGCGGCGTCGGGTGGGGCTCTACGATCGGGTGCGATACCCGGGGGCAGCAGGTGAAACCGATCCTCGGGGGTACGGTAGTGCTTCATGAACAGGGGCTTTTGTACCTCGGAGATCATCAGGATCTCCGTGCCACGCTCGGGGGCAAAAACGGCGTTTTCATACTCTGAGAAATGGCGATACCGACCCCCAATGCGATAAAGAGGGTTACGCAGCGTTTGCGCTTTGTCTTCAAAGCAGGGGTCAGCTGCGTAATAGACGTCCAAGCCTGGCATCTTGTTGAATCCAACGACCCGGTCGACTGGTCGCCTCGCCAGATCCGCCTGAACCCAAGCGGTAAATTTCTCGTTACGACGATGATTGGAGAACGCTTTCACCGGCGCGACCAATACTTCGAATCCGTCAGGGACTTCACCTTCCCAGATCAGCGTGTAGACCCGGACAGCATGTCCACGATCCTGGCATACGCGGGCGATACGCATGAAGTCGCGCTGCAGCCCGCCAAAGGGAAAATACTTGTAAAGTACAAAAGCCAGTTGCATCAGAGCGCTCTCTCTTGCGCCAACAGTCCTTCCAGTTGAGTCATGACTCTGTCGGGAGACAGCCGGGTAAAGCATAGTGGTTGTTCGCTGTGCAGATCGAACTCGCGGGCATCAGCAGGCGTGGGAGTATATACGCAGCGCTTCTGCATGCACGGCGCGCAGGGAAAATCACTCGCCAGATGAATCTGAGCGCTACCATAGGCGCCGGTGAATCCGGCATTGGTTGGCCCGAACAGGGAGATGCCGGGTACATTGAGGGCAGCGGCAAGGTGGCCAAGCCCGGTGTCGACCGCAACACAGGCGCGGGCTCCGGCGATGATTCGCGCAATCCCTGCCAGCTGCATTGGAGGTAATACCTGCACACCATCAAGACTGTCGGCAATTCGCTCGGCCCGGGCTTTTTCGGCAGCGCTACCCCAGGGCAGCCGCACCTCAAGGCCCTGCTCTCTCGCCAATTCAGCCAGCCTGCGCCAATACAACTCTGGCCAGTGCTTTGAGGCCCAGGTGGTACCGTGTAGAAAAAGCACATAGGGCTGAGTGACAGGTCCACCGTTGAAATACTCGCAATCGAGCCCGTAGTCCCCCATTCCGGTCGGCAACGGATAGCCAAGGGCAGTGGCGAATAACTGCCGCACTCGCTCGACCGCATGCTGGCCCCAGGGCACGTCGATACCACTATCATAAAACCGGCTGGCAAGCGGCTCCCGGGCCGAAGTACGGTCGAGCCCGACCACCGGGCCCTGGGCGTAGCGGGTCAGAAATGCACTCTTGAGCAAACCCTGAGCATCAATAATCAGGTCATATCGCGTGCTTTTCAGGCGGCGGCGAAAACTCTTCCACTCGCCGCTACGCAAGGTTTTCAGCGGGTTCTTGCGCCAGCGACGAATAGCCACAGGGATGACCTGCGCAACTGCCGGATGCCAGGCCGGAATCTCGGCAAATCCCTCCTCCACCACCCAGTCGAACTCGATATCGGGAATCGCCCGGCGCGCATCGGTCAAGGCAGGCAGGGTATGAATCACGTCCCCCATGGAGGAGGTCTTGATCAGTAGTACGCGCATGGGTCAGCTGTCCTGCGGGTCGGCAAGAGGCTCGCCGACAAGACGATCAAGTGCCGCTACGACAAGACCGGGGCGCAGGTCGCGCAGGCAGTTGTAGTGGCCAAACCGGCAAGTACGATCGAAACAGGGGCTGCATTCGAGGCCCAGCTGCAGAGTCTCCACGCTGGAAGCCAGAGGCGGTGTGAATCCGGGTGAGGTGGATCCATAGACAGCAACAAGAGGCCTATCCAGCGCCGCCGCCACATGCATCAGGCCCGAGTCGTTACTGACTACAGCGCCGGCACAGGACAGCAGATCGATTGCTTCGGCAAGACTGGTCTCACCCGAGAGGTTGACTGACTCTTCACGTAATCCAGGTATCAGGCGCTGGCGAATATCCTCGCCGACCGGATGGTCCTTCTTCGAGCCGAAAATCCACACCTGCCAACCCTGGCGAATTTTCTCATCCGCCACAGCAGCATAATGCTCGCTCGGCCAACGCTTGGACTCGCCAAACTCTGCACCCGGGCAAAGAGCCAGCACTGGTCGATCCAGGGCCAGGCCAAAACGGCCAAGCGCTGCTTCGCGGCTATCATTCTCGATCTTTAAGGCGGGTCTTGGATAGGGCTGGGATATTGCAACTTGAGGCGCAAAAGCCAGAGCCATGAAACGTTCGATCATGAGCGGATAACGCGCCTTGTCCAGCACTCGCACGTCGTTGAGCAAGCCATAGCGCATTTCGCCACGCCAACCGGTCCGCATGGGAATCCCGGCAAAGAAGGGGACCAGTGCGGACTTGAGCGAATTGGGTAGAACAAAGGCTTGGTCGTAACACCCTGCCAGCTCCTTGCCTATACGCCGGCGAGTACCAAGCTCAAGTGCGCCATGCCCCAGCGGAAAGCTGAGCGCCTGCCTGACTTCCGGCATGCGTTCGAGAATCGGCCGGCTCCAGTCTGGAGCCAGCACGTCGATCTTGCAGTCTGGGCCATGCTGGTTACGCAGGCAGGTGAACAGCGTTTGCGCCATCACCATATCCCCGACCCAGCTGGGTCCAACAATAAGAATATTCATAAACTCAGCGTCAGACCGCACGTTTCAGGCGGCAAGTCAGTAGCGTGCACCCCGTAAAGAAGGGGGTGCAGCTCGACGCTTGCGGCAGAGCGCTCACCGGACAAGCGTCCGCCACTCAGGATGAGCGCCGCTCTGGCCGTTGACCAGATCGAAGTAGGCCTTCTGCAGCTTCTCGGTAATAGGGCCCCGGTGACCCGCACCAATCTGACGGCAGTCCAATTCGCGAATGGGCGTTACTTCCGCGGCTGTACCGGTGAAAAAGGCTTCATCGGCAATATAGACTTCATCCCGGGTGATGCGCTTCTCAACAATCGGAATATTCAGCTCGCGTGCCAGTGTCAGAACCGTACTACGGGTAATACCGTTCAAACAGGCAGTCACCTCGGGTGTGTAAATCACTCCGCCTTTGATGATGAAGATATTCTCGCCCGACCCTTCAGCCACGTAACCTTCTGGATCCAGCAGCAAGGCTTCATCTGCACCGGCAGATACGGCTTCCTGCAGCGCCAGCATGGAGTTCATGTAAGCGCCGCTGGCCTTGGCCCGAGTCATCGTGATGTTGACGTGGTGGCGAGTAAAGGAACTTGTGCGGATCTTGATACCGCGTTCCAGCGCTTCATCACCCATGTAAGCGCCCCAATGCCAGGCGGCGACTGTCACGTGTACCTTGAGGTTGTCAGCCCGGATTCCCATGCCTTCGGATCCGTAAAATGCCAGCGGGCGGATGTAAGCGGTTTCCAGATTGTTGTCACGCACTGCAGCGCGCATGGCTTCGTTGATCTCCTCTTTGCTGAAGGGGATCTTCATGCCCATGATGTGAGCTGAATCGAACAGCCGGTCGGTGTGCGCATCGAGCCGGAATATTGCGGTGCCATCCGGCGTCTTGTAGGCGCGTACACCCTCGAATACGGCCATGCCGTAATGCAGAGAATGTGTAAGCACATGAATATTGGCGTCGCGCCAAGGCACCATTTCGCCGTCAAACCAGATAAAGCCATCACGATCGGCCATCGACATTGCAGCCCGCTCCATAATATGAGGTTGTACTAAACTGGTAGATCTAAACTCGTTTGTGTCGGCCGCCCTCCTCTGTCGAGAAGAACGACCGATCCTGCCACGCCTAATCAGGTAGCCACTGTTGCCAGAGGGCCATGACAGCGCGACGAAAATCGTGGAACTGGTCGCCGCTTACCTTGCCTGGCTGCTTTTGCAATGCCAGGCGGTGGGCTGCTGCACGGTAAGCTTTGTAAGCCTCCTGCAGACGCTGCACGTCTTCGCCAGATACCAAGCCAGCGTCTCGCAGCCCATCAAGTATTCGGATGTTGTCGGTGTACCGCAGCAATTCGGGGTGCTGGCACGACCAGGCCAGGACGGCATATTGCACCATAAATTCGATGTCGACGATACCTCCGGCATCCTGCTTGAGATCAAACGACGCCTGTTCAGTAAACGCCAACGGGGCGAATCCCGCACTGGTTGCCCTGGTACCCAGATTGTCGCGCATTTTTTGTCGCATGCCCGTGACCTCGGCACGCAGTGCAGCCTCGTCACGGGGCTTGCCGAGCACCTCGGCACGCAACACGTGGAAACGATGACTCAAGCGCTTGCACCCGGCCAACACGCGAGCCCTGACCAGAGCCTGGTGTTCCCAGGTCCAGGCTTCTTCGCGCTGATAACGCGCATAGGACGCCAGCGAACTCACCAACAAACCAGACTCGCCGGAGGGGCGCAGGCGCATATCCACTTCATACAGAGCGCCGGATGTGGTCTGCGCATTAAGCATATGAATGATCCGCTGACCGAGACGGGTGTAAAACCTGCTGCCATCGATCGGCCTGGGACCATCGGTTTCAGCCTGGCCATCTCCATCGTGGATGAAAACCAGGTCCAGGTCAGACCCGTGACCCAGTTCAACGCCACCAACCTTGCCGTATCCCAGAATTACAAAGTCCATTTCACAGTCGGAGCCATCCGCGCGCTTGGGCTTGCCGTGGCGCAGAGTCATCTCCCGCCAGGCCAGCTGCAGAACCTGCTGCAAGATCGCCTCGGCGATCCAGGTAAGATAATCGCTGACTTTCATGAGCGGCAGGCTGCCAGCAATTTCAGAGGCCGCAACCCGCAGCACATGGGCTCTCCTGAAGTATCGAAGCACCTCCATCTGCTGTTCCAGGTCATCCTCGGGAATGCGCATCAATTGCTGACGAAGCTCATCAACAAGCTCTTCGGTTTCCGGTGGCCGATACAGCCGCCCTGCATTCAGCAGCTCATCCAGGACAACCGGATAGCGGGTTATCTGTCCGGCAATCCAGGGGCTGGCAGAACACAGCACCAGCAATTCACGCAACGCCCCGGGGTTCTCGGTCAATAGCAGAAGATAGGCTGACCGCCGGGCAACAGCCTCTACAAGTGGCATGACGCGATCCAGGGCCAGATCCGGGTCATCCTGTTCGCTGGCCATACCCAGAAGCCGAGGTACAAACACATCCAGTCGCTCGCGACCCAGCCTCTGCATGGACTTGACCCGACCCGAATTAAGCAGGCCACCGATCTTGCGCCAGGCCTCATCAGGATCCTTGAACCCTCCTGAACGTAGCTGCTCGACGGCCTGCTCAGGATCACCACTTTCCCATACCGGTATCCATTCGGCATGCCAGCCGGGCTCCTCATCCTGATCCTCATCAGGATCGGCAATGACACCTGCGAAATGATTTGCGACACGATCGCGGTGCATATCCAGTGTCTCTCGGAACGAGCTCCAGTCGTCAAATCCCATTATGTAGGCGATGCGAGCCCGGCCCTGAGCGTCTGTTGGCAACATCTGGGTCTGACGATCATCAATGGCCTGAAGTGCATGCTCGACATCACGGAGAAATAGATAAGCTGACTTGAGCTCCTCCACTACTGCCGACGGCAGATATACGTTGGCCCCCAATACATCAAGCACCGTGAGAATCGGTCGCTGCTGTAGCGCTCTTTCGCGTCCACCATGGATGAGCTGAAAAGCCTGTCCGATAAACTCGATTTCACGAATACCGCCGGAGCCCAGTTTTACGTTGTCCTGCAGGCCCTTGCGCTGAACCTCTCGCTGGATCATGAGTTTGAGACTACGCAGCGCTTCAATGGCAGCAAAATCCAGGTAACGCCGGTATACAAAAGGCTTGAGCATGGCTTGCAGTTCGGCGCCCGCTGCCTGGTCTCCGGCCACAACGCGGGCCTTGATCATGGCATACCGCTCCCAGTCACGACCCTGACTCTGGTAGTACTGCTCCAGGGCATCGAAACTGAATACCAGCGCACCACTGTCGCCATAAGGGCGCAACCGCATGTCCACGCGAAAAACGAAGCCATCAACGGTTATAGCGTCCAGTGCCTTGATCAACCGCTGTCCAAGCCGGATAAAAAACTCCTGATTGGAAAGACTGCGCCGCCCGCCTTGCGTCTCGCCGGCCTCCGGGTAGGCGAAGATCAGATCGATATCCGAGGACAAATTGAGTTCGCGCGCACCCAGCTTGCCCATCCCCAACACCACCAGATGCTGAGGTTCGCCCGCTTCGCTCGTTGGCGTTCCCTGGGCGGTGCAGGTATCTGCGTACAACCAACGATAGGCAGCCTCGATGCATTGATCAGCCATCTCGGATAAATCTCGAACGGTCTCAGCAGTTGCAGCCCGGCGGGTCAGATCCCGCCAGATAATCCGCACCTGCTGTTCCTGGCGGAACCGGCGCAGGGCTTGCCCCAGCAATTCCTCCGTATCAGCCGAGGCCAGAGCCTCGGCCAGCATTGTCGCCATCTCGCCCTCGGCCAGAGGGCGCCATAGCAGATCATCGCAGGTTAACCTCCAGGCCATGGCCGGATCGCGTCGCAACTGCTCGGCAACGAAATCGCTACCTGCCAGCACATGACGCAGCTCGGCCGTGAACACTTCAACATACTCTTGCGGCTGTTTGAGGTCATCGCGCGCGACTGCCGCGCTCCATTGGGCCAAATGATGATCAACCAGCGGCTGCAACGAAACCGGGAGGGGGGACGGCGGAGAAAAAACCATGGTCTATCCTGTAATCGATAATGCTGCAGCTTGCCACGCCAACAAGGTATGGAAAAGAGGCCCAACCATGGACCGCCTGGTCATAATGTAGTTTTACTACCAAAGTAGCAGCTCATTATCGTGATAAGCGTATTTTTTGTAGTTATACTACAAACACCGAATCTAATACTCGTCAGTCAACTTGAGCGTTGTGCTCGCAGGGACTGATAAGGCCCACAAGGTCTGGAGCTAATAATGAAGCAAGACGATATCGATCCCCTTGAAACCCAGGAATGGCTCGACTCTCTGGAATCTGTTCTGGATAACGAAGGCGAGGACCGTGCGCACTACCTGATCACCCGCCTCGGGGAGCTCGCCAGCCGAAGCGGCACACCGCTGCCCTACGCAATCACTACACCCTATCGCAATACCATACCTGTTACCCACGAGTCTCCGATGCCCGGTGATTTGTTCATGGAGCGGCGCATCCGCTCGATGGTTCGCTGGAACGCCCTGGCCATGGTCATGCGTACCAACCAGCAAGATCCGGATCTGGGTGGTCACATTTCCACTTTTGCTTCCAGCGCTACGCTCTACGACATAGGCTTCAATTACTTTTTCAAGGCACCCACCGATGAACACGGCGGTGATCTGGTCTTCTTCCAGGGGCACGCTTCCCCCGGCATCTACGCCCGCGCCTACCTGGAAGGTCGCATATCCGAAGACCAGCTCAACAACTTTCGTCAGGAAACCGATGGCAAAGGACTCTCCTCCTACCCTCACCCCTGGCTGATGCCTGACTTCTGGCAGTTCCCGACCGTATCCATGGGGCTTGGTCCCATCCAGGCGATCTACCAGGCACGTTTCATGAAGTATCTTGAGCACCGAGGCTTTATCAAGCCCGGCAAGCAGAAGGTCTGGTGTTTTGTTGGCGACGGTGAGACCGACGAACCCGAGTCCCTGGGTGCCATCTCATTGGCCGGCCGAGAGAAGCTCGACAACCTGATTTTCGTCGTCAACTGCAACCTGCAGCGCCTGGATGGTCCGGTGCGCGGCAATGGCAAGATTATCCAGGAACTCGAAGGCAGCTTCCGCGGTGCCGACTGGAACGTGATCAAGGTTATCTGGGGCCGCATGTGGGACCCTCTGCTGGCTCGCGATCACGACGGCCTGCTACAGCAGCGCATGGAAGAAGCGGTCGATGGTGACTATCAGAACTACAAAGCGAACGATGGCGCCTACGTACGCGAGCATTTCTTCGGCACCCGCCCGGAACTCCAGGAGATGGTCAAGGATCTGACCGACGAGGAAATCTGGAAGCTCAACCGCGGTGGCCACGACCCCTACAAGGTTTACGCGGCCTACCACGACGCGGTGAACCACACTGGTCAGCCATCTGTGATTCTGGCCAAGACTATCAAAGGCTACGGCACCGGCGCCGGCCAGGGTCAGAACACCGCTCATAACACCAAGAAAGTCGATATTGACAGTCTCAAGCTGTTCCGTGACCGATTCGACATCCCGGTCAACGACAAGGATCTGGAGAAACTGCCCTTCTACAAACCCGAAGAAGGCAGCGCCGAGTACAAGTACCTGCACTCGCGGCGCGAGAAACTCGGCGGCTATATGCCCCAGCGTCGTGCCGAAAGCTTCAAGGTGCCCGTGCCACCACTCGACACCCTGAAAGCGATCCTCGATGGCAGCGGCGATCGGGAGATATCCACGACCATGGCGTTTGTGCGCATTCTCTCGCAACTAGTGAAGGACAAGGAGCTAGGACCGCGAATCGTGCCTATCGTACCGGATGAGGCACGAACCTTTGGTATGGAGGGCATGTTCCGCCAACTGGGCATCTACTCCTCGGTCGGCCAGCTTTACGAGCCCGTCGACAAGAATCAGGTGATGTTCTATCGCGAGGACAAGAAGGGTCAGATCCTCGAGGAAGGCATTAATGAAGCCGGGGCGATGTCCAGCTGGATAGCCGCCGCCACGGCCTACAGCACCTACAACCAGCCGATGCTGCCGTTTTACATTTTCTATTCAATGTTCGGCTTTCAGCGTATCGGCGATCTTGCCTGGGCGGCCGGTGACAGCCGTGCCAAGGGCTTTCTGATCGGTGGCACAGCCGGGCGTACCACTCTCAACGGCGAGGGCCTGCAACACGAGGACGGTCACAGCCATATTCTGGCGTCGACGATCCCCAACTGCCGTAGCTACGACCCCACCTATGGTTACGAGCTTGCTGTGATCATCCGCGAGGGTGCGCGGCGGATGATGGAGGAGCAGGAGAACGTCTATTTCTATCTCACCGTGATGAATGAAGCCTACGAACAACCGCCGATGCCCAAGAGCAAGGATGTTGAAGAGGGCATCATGCGCGGCATGTATCTGCTCGAAGAGGCGAAGAAACCAGCCAAGCTGCACGTACAGCTGCTCGGCAGCGGCACCATTTTGCGCGAGGTAATCGAAGCCGCGAATATCCTCAAGGAGCAGTTCAAGGTCACCGCGGATATATGGAGCGTGACCAGTTTCAATGAGCTACGCCGGGACGGCCTGGATGTAGAACGCTGGAATCGCCTGCACCCGACCAAAACCGCCAAGGTCAGCTTCGTCGAGCGTAATCTGGCCAAGCGTGCGGGTCCGGTCATCGCTTCGACTGACTATATGAAGCTCTTTGCCGACCAGATTCGCCAATGGGTGCCTGGCACCTACAAAGTGTTGGGAACCGATGGTTTCGGGCGTAGCGACAGCCGTCGCAAGCTACGGCATTTCTTCGAGGTTGATCGTAACTGGGTGGCCTACAGCGCGCTGGTCGCGCTAGTGGAGTCCGGGGATCTGGATTCAAAGGTGCTCGGCGACGCGCTGAAATCCTTCGGTATCGATCCAGGCAAAACCAACCCGCTGGACTGCTGAGGAGCGATGCAATGAGTGAAGTAATCAAGGTACCCGGCATCGGTGACGGTGAAGGCGAAGTCATTGAAATACTGGTCAAGGCTGGCGACAAGGTCGAGGCGGAGCAAAGCCTGGTAGTTTTGGAGTCCGACAAGGCCAGTATGGAAATCCCCTGCCCCAAGGCAGGCACGGTCAAGTCAATCAAGGTCAGCATGGGCGACAGCCTCAAGGAAGGCGATGACCTGATTGAGCTGGAGGCTACAGACGAAGAAGAGGACAAGTCAGAGGAGGAGCCTGAAGCCAAAGAATCCAGCAACAAGACCAAGCAAGAAGAGAAGCAGGATAACGAACCCGCAGAGCCCGCAACTGCGGAAACCAAAGCGAGTGCAGACGACAGTGATACCAAAGGTGAAGTGAAAGAGGTCAAGGTTCCTGATCTGGGTTCCGACAGCAAGGCCGAAGTCATTGAAATACTAGTGGCCAAGGGCGACAGGGTCGAGGCAGACCAGTCACTTATTGTGCTCGAATCCGACAAGGCCAGCATGGAGATCCCAGCACCCTTTGCCGGCACCGTGGAGTCGGTGGAGGTCAAAAAAGGCGATCAGGCTGGTACCGGCGATCTGATCCTGCACATGCGCACCGCGAGTGAGGGCAAAGAAAAACCAAAACCGGAAAAGCCCGATACTCAGGCATCTGCCCCAAAGGCGGAAGAAAAGAAAAACGATCCCGAGCCCGCCGCTCCGAAGCAGACTGGGCAAGAGGTCGGCGACAAACAGGACGAGCAGCCCGAGGAAGAAACTCCGCCGCCGGTGGGTGGTCCCAGCCGCGAAGGTACCAAGGTACATGCCGGTCCAGCGGTGCGTTTGCTGGCCCGTGAATTCGGCATAGAGCTGGCCAAGGTGAAACCCAGCGGTCCGCGCGACCGTATCCTCAAGGAAGACGTTCAAAAGTACGTGAAAAGCCTGGCCAAACAGGAGAAACAATCTGCGGCCGCGGGCAGCGCGGGCATTCCGTCGGTACCACAAATCGATTTCAGCCGTTTCGGCGAGATCGAAACCCGAGACATGACACGACTACAGCAGGCCGGGGCTACAAACATCCACCGCAGTTGGCTGAATGTTCCGCATGTGACCCAGTTCGACCTGGCGGATATCAGTGAGCTGGAGAGCTTCCGCAAGGCGCAGAAGACCGTCGCCGAGAAAGCTGGAGTCAAGCTCACCGTGCTACCCTTCCTGCTCAAGGCCTGTGCCCATCTGCTGCGCGAGATGGACAATTTCAACGCCTCATTGGCGCCGAATGGAAAACAGCTGATCTACAAGAAATATGTGCATATCGGGTTTGCAGTCGACACGCCGGACGGTCTGATGGTGCCAGTGATTCGCGATGTGGATAAGAAGAGCTTGCTGCAACTGGCCGGCGAAGCGGCCGAACTGGCGGAAAAAGCACGCACCAAGAAGATCAGCGCCGATGCGATGCAGGGTGCCTGCTTTACTATCTCCAGCCTGGGGCATATCGGCGGGACTTACTTCACGCCGATCGTCAATGCACCCGAGGTGGCCATACTCGGCGTGTCGAAAGCGACCATGCAGCCGGTATGGGATGGTGAAGCGTTTCAGCCGCACCTGATGTTACCGCTATCGTTGTCCTACGATCACCGGGCCATTAATGGTGCAGCCGCGGCGCAATTCACCAAGCGGCTAGGCGAGCTACTGGGCGACATTCGGTCTATGTTGTTGTAGTTACACCGGGGGCCGAGACAGAACTCGGTCCCCGGTCATTCCTCAGCCAGTGAAAACAAATTGATCATCTACAACTGTGGCCTGGATGGTTACACCCGGCTCGAAATCACCAGACAGAATACGCTGTGCCAGTGGGTTTTCGATCCAGCGCTGTATGGCCCGTTTCAACGGCCGCGCCCCGTAGACCGGGTCGTAGCCAACAGCGATCAGTTTTTCCAGGGCTTCATCCGTTAGCTCCAGACTCAACTCTCGCTCGGCCAGGCGGTCGCCCAGGCGTTGCATCTGGATACCAGCGATACCTGCAATCTGATCCCTTCCCAGCGGCTCGAAAACAACTACTTCGTCGATCCGGTTAATAAACTCAGGACGGAAATGCTGCCCAATGGCATCCATCACTGCCGCGTGCTGCCCTTCGGGATCTCCGACCAGCTCCTGAATCTGCGTGGAGCCCAGGTTTGAGGTCATCACAATCACGGTATTGCGAAAATCCACAGTGCGCCCCTGGCTGTCCGTCAGACGACCATCCTCAAGCACCTGCAGCAATACGTTGAACACATCCGGGTGGGCTTTTTCGACCTCGTCCAGCAGGATCACCGAATAGGGCTTGCGGCGAACCGCCTCAGTCAGATAGCCACCCTCTTCGTAACCTACATATCCCGGAGGGGCGCCGATCAGGCGCGCCACAGAATGCTTTTCCATAAACTCGGACATGTCGATGCGCACCATCGCCTCTTCGGTATCGAACAGGAATTCTGCCAGCGCTTTGCATAGTTCGGTCTTGCCGACACCAGTCGGCCCGAGGAACATGAACGAGCCGCTGGGGCGATTCGGATCGCTCAGACCGGCCCGGGAGCGGCGCACCGCATTGGATACCGCGACCACCGCTTCATGCTGGCCAATCACCCGCTTGTGCAGGCCCTCCTCCATGCGCAGCAGCTTGTCACGTTCGCCTTCAAGCATCTTCGATACCGGAATACCGGTCCACTTGGAAACGACTTCGGCGATTTCCTCTTCGGTTACCTTGCTACGCAGCAACTGATTCTCGGTGGGCCCGTGTTGCTCGGCCATCTGCTGGCTGCGCTCCAGGTCGGGTATCACGCCGTATTGCAATTCGGCCATGCGCGCCAGCTCGCCCTTGCGCCGGGCGGTCTCGAGCTCCTGGCGAGCCTGCTCGATTTTCTCCTGGATTTGCGCGGTTCCCTGGACGTCAGCTTTTTCCGACTTCCAGATCTCTTCCAGATCGGCGTACTCGCGCTCAAGCCGGGCTATATCTTCCTTGAGTTTCTCCAGGCGCTTGAGAGCGGCCTCGTCATCTTCCTTCTTCAAGGCTTCACGTTCGACCTTGAGCTGTATCAGGCGGCGCTCCAGTCGGTCGAGCACCTCCGGCTTGGAATCGATTTCCATGCGAATACGACTCGCCGCTTCGTCGACCAGGTCGATTGCCTTGTCCGGCAACTGGCGATCAGTGATGTACCTGTGGCTCAGCTTGGCGGCGGCAATGATCGCGCTATCAGTAATAGCGACCTTGTGGTGCACCTCATAGCGCTCTTTCAGGCCACGCAGAATGGCAATGGTGTCCTCCTCGCTGGGCTCATCCACCTGCACCTTCTGAAAACGGCGCTCTAGTGCGGCATCCTTTTCAATGTACTTGCGGTACTCATCCAGCGTGGTGGCACCCACACAGTGCAGCTCGCCGCGGGCCAAGGCGGGCTTGAGCATATTGCCCGCGTCCATCGAGCCCTCGGCTTTGCCGGCACCGACCATGGTGTGCAGCTCGTCGATGAACAGGATGACCCGCCCTTCCTGCTTGGACAGCTCGTTTAGTACGGATTTGAGCCGCTCCTCGAATTCGCCGCGGAACTTGGCGCCGGCAATCAGCGAGCCCATATCCAATGACAGCAGTCGCTTGTCGCGCAGGCCGTCGGGCACCTCGCCATTGATGATGCGTTGCGCCAGCCCCTCGACGATTGCAGTCTTGCCCACGCCGGGCTCACCGATCAGTACCGGGTTATTCTTGGTGCGGCGCTGCAGGACCTGAATCGTGCGACGGATCTCATCATCACGGCCAATAACCGGATCGAGCTTGCCTGCTTCGGCCTTGGCCGTCAGATCCACGGTGTACTTGTCCAACGCCTGACGGGACTCTTCCGCGTTCGGGTCGTTGACTGATTCGCCGCCGCGCAGGTTGCTGATTGCGGTTTCCAGGGCTTTCTTGGATACGCCCTGGTCGAGCAGGATCTTGCCCAGCGCGGTATTACTTTCCATGGCGGCAAGCAGCACCAGTTCACTGGATATGAACTGATCATTGCGCTGCTGCGCCAAACGGTCGGCCTGATTGAACAGCCGGGCCATATCCTGTGAAAGATTGATATCGCCGGTGGGGTTACTGACAGTCGCAAGCTTCTCGAGAGCATCGTCCAGAGCCGCACGCAGGGCATTGGTGTCAAAACCCACCTGACGCAGCAAAGGCTTGATCGAGCCTTGCTGCTGATCCATCAGGGCAAGCATCAGATGTACTGGTTCGATTTGCGGATTATCGCGCCCGACAGCCAATGACTGGGCATCGGAGAGTGCCATCTGCAATTTACTGGTAAATCGGTCGATTCGCATACTATGTCCATCCTTTACTGAAAGCCGCAGGCGGCGCCTGGCAGCATCGTTATCATTGAGTATGGACTTTTAATAGGGACAGTAGCTGACGTTTCAAGGTGTGAAACCTTGATCAGAGTCAATTTTTTGTCATTATGCGTTAAAGACTTGCAGTCAAGCCGGGTTCTCGAGCCAGATCATCGAAACGAATCGTCCAGTCTGGCCATCACGTCGATAGGAAAAAAATTGGGTTGGGTCACTCACCGTGCAATGCTCAGCCCCGTAAATGCGCTGCACCCCGCACGCTTCTAAGCGCTGGCGAGCCAACATGTATATGTCGGCCAGGTAATGATCACTGCGCCCTGAGGGCACGAAGGCCTCACGCGAAAGCGCATGAGCAGCACAGAAGGCCTCGAATACTTCTGGCCCGACCTCGAATGCCTGAGGTCCGATGGCAGGTCCGAGCCAGGCCATCAGGTTCCCGGGGGCCTCATCCATTGCGTCCACCGTATTGTCCAGAACCCCAGCGAGCAATCCCCGCCACCCCGCATGGGCTGCCGCCACTCGCGTGCCGGCCTGATTGCACAGCAGCACTGGCAGACAATCGGCCGTCATTATGCTGCAGGCCAATCCAGGCTCCTCTGTCCATGCCGCATCAGCTTCCAGTATCTGCCCTGCATTGGCCTCAACGACGACAGTTCCGTGGACCTGTTTCAACCAGGCTGGCCTCGCTCCCAGCGACCGCTGCAACTCCGCCCGGTTGGCCGCGACATGGGCTGGTTCATCGCCCACGTGATCACCGAGATTGAACCCTTTCCAGGGTCCCTGGCTGCACCCTCCACGACGGGTCGTGATGCAGGTCCTCACCTGCTCCGGGGCCGGCCATTGAGCCTGTAGAGCAGTGAAACTCATTCGCCCAGCTCACCGTCTTCACGTAACAGCGCCAGCAGATTCTGCATGTCCGCGGGCAACGGCACTTCCCAACTCATGGTCCGCCCGTCGTCGGGATGCTGCAACTCCAGGCGCCTTGCATGTAACGCCTGACGAGGAAAGCCGCGCAAGGTTTCGATCAGTTCAGGGGTCGCGCCAGCGGGAATCCGCATGCGCCCGCCATAGGTCTGGTCGCCTATCAGCGGAAAATGGATATAACTCATGTGCACGCGGATCTGGTGAGTACGTCCAGTTTCAAGCTTCACCCGCACATGGGTGTGTGCACGAAAACGCGTGATAACCCGGTAATGACTAACTGCCTGTTTACCGCCGACCATCACCGCCATTTTCTGCCTGTTGGTGCCATGCCTGGCAATCGGCTGATCGACTTTCCCACCGGCGGTCATGACGCCAACAGTTACCGCTTCGTATTCCCGGGTTACCGATCTCGCCTGGAGTTGCGCAACCAGATCCGTCTGCGCTTCCAGTGTCTTGGCTACGACCATCAGGCCGGTCGTGTCCTTGTCAAGACGATGTACGATGCCCGCCCGGGGCACCTTGGCCAGCTCTGGCGCATGATGCAACAGCGCATTAAGCAGCGTGCCGTCCTGATGCCCTGCTGCCGGATGGACTACCAACCCGGCGGGTTTGTTGATGACCATCAGCGCCTGGTCTTCATAAATAACATCCAGCGCAATGGCTTCGGGTTGCCAGTCACCCTGCACTTCCCGCTCTGCATCAAGGACCAGTTTCTCGCCCCCGTATACCGTATCCCGAGGGCGCACGCTGCGGCCGTCCACGGTAAGACAGCCGTCTTTGATCCACCCCTGCAGCCTTGAACGGGAAAAATCAGGAAATAGCTGGGCGGCCACCTGGTCAAGGCGCTGGCCACCACTTTCGGGGGCAACTAACGCGGTCATGCAGATACGATCGGACATTCGGGACTCACTGGAGGGCGCAATGGGCGCTTTGGCGGCGACGCAATCCTATTTTGGAATCGGCGATGCGCTGTGGTTAAATACGGCTTCTTTACGGGTACCAGCCGACTCAGCCGGATACCCGAAAACAGGTTGCAACTATAACAGGACGGCTGTCGGCGCAACAGCGCATGGTCGTCCATCCAGGTGTCACATATGTCGATGAAACACTTTCTGCTGGTCGGTCTGCTCGCGCTCATTTCAGCCTGTGCATCCAATCAGGTGCTAGACGAATCCCTGAGCGAATCAGAACTGTACCTGCTGGCCCAACAGGATCTGGATGCCAACAGTTACAGCGCAGCGGTGGAAAAACTGCGCGCTCTGGAGTCACGCTATCCATTTGGTCGTTTTGCCCAGCAGGCGCAGCTGGAACTGATATATGCCTACTATGAAAACCTTGAGCCGGAAGCATCCAAATCTTCGGCAGATCGGTTCATCCGCCTGCATCCCCAGCATCCGAACGTGGACTACGCCTATTACATGCGAGGAATGACCTCCTTCACCCGTGACAGGGGCATTTTCGAGCGCTTTCTCCCGCTAGACATGACCCGCCGTGATCCTGGTGCAGCACGCGACTCCTTCAATGAATTCGCCCAGTTGGTGAGCCGGTACCCTGAAAGCCGTTATGCCCCGGATGCGCGCTTGCGGATGGTGTACCTGCGCAACCTGCTGGCTTCCTACGATGTGAACGTGGCGCACTACTATCTCAAACGTCAAGCCAACGTTGCCGCTGCAAACCGCGGGCGATACGTGGTCGAGAATTTTCAGCAGACCCCAGCAGTAGCCGACGGCCTTGCAATCATGGTCGAAGCCTATCAACGCATGGCGATGCCAGAGCTGGCAGAAACGTCTCTGGCAGTACTACGGGCCAATTACCCTGAGCATCCAAGCCTTGAAGGGGACAGCTTCCGCCATCATGTCGAGCCTGCCAAGCGCGAGCGCGGTATGTTCACTGGCATGGCTGGCGACCTGATGGACAAGGTCATGACCCCGCCATCACGTAACACTGGAACGCAGATGGAACGTGAGATGCAGCAGCAATATCTTGAGGCTCTGAATGCGTTACCCCGCGAGATCCGTGCTCCTTCACAAGACGTAGAAGAAGAACAGGGTCGCTCGATCTGGAGCCGCATTACCTTCGGTCTATTTGACTAGATCGCCGCCACTCTCTGGCCAGAGCCTCTTCATGGGGATCTGGCCATGGTCACTCGCTACCCCGCAACAGCACATCGTAAGACATCACCTTCAAGTCTGGAGACTGTGTCCAGGCTTTGGCGCCAGTCGTGGTTAAGCTACAATGTCCCATCATTTTGCTGGGGGCAAGACCATGGGGCTTATGAAACTGCTGGTGCTCGCACTCGTCGTGTTCGCCTTGTTGACCCTGTGGCGTCGCATAAAGGCAAAGAGCGCAGCCCGCAGTAAGCGAGCGCAGCGTGCCGATACCCCTCAAACAATGGTCAAATGCAGCCATTGCAGGGTGCACGTACCAGAAAAAAAGGCGCTGCGTAGCCCAAACGGCTGGTATTGCTGCGCCGAGCATCGCGATACGCACAACCATGAGTGACCAGGCAGACTCCCAGCGCCCTCGGATATTGCGGCTATACAATCTTTATCGGGTCGTCCTCGGTTTCTGCCTGGCGTTACTGACCAACACAACTGCACGCGATGGACTTCTCCAGTTAAGTAATCCGCAGATCTACGAAATAGCCAGTTGGTTTTATCTGCTGGTTAACGTTTTGATCGCGGTACTGCTGCATCGAGGTCGCCGCGACCTGCATTTGTTCGTGGTCTCAGTGCTGGATATCTTTTTGCTGGGCATCATCTTCTATGCCGCCGGGGGTCCGGGGAGCGGCTTCGGCAACCTGCTGATCATTCCTGTGGCCATCGGCAATATCCTGCTGCATGGTCGTGTTGGTCTCCTGCTTGCCGCGCTGGCGAGCCTGGCAATCATCTATCTGACTTTCTACCTGACACTGTCCCACCCTGGCGTCAGCCAGGGTTATTTGCAGGTTGGTGTGCTGGGTTGTATTTACTTTGCCGTAGCCATGTTCGTGCAACGCCTGAGCGTGCGTCTGCGTCAATCAGAAGGTCTGGCTCAACAACAGGCCGCGAGTCTGGCCAGCCTGGAAAAGGTCAATCAACTGATCATTCATCGCATGCGCACCGGCATCATCGTTGTGGGCACGCGTCACAAGGTGCTGCAGGCAAATGAAGCGGCCGCTCAGATGCTGGGCAAACCAATCATTCGCGGCATGGACATCGAAGAGCTGGCAATCGGCCTGGCACAGCGGTTGCGGCATTGGGAAGAAACACCCTCCATCCGACCCATGCCCTTCAACAATCACAGCGGTGGGTCAGAAATAATGGCTAACTTCAAGCCGCTGGCTACCGACAGTGAAGAGACTGTGCTGATTTTCCTGGATGACAACACGCAGGTGGCACAGCAGGCTCAACAGATGAAACTGGCATCGCTGGGCCGCCTTACCGCCAGCATTGCCCATGAGATCCGCAATCCGCTCGGAGCCATAAGTCACGCCGCACAGTTGCTAGGCGAGTCTCAGGATCTCCCGGCGGCGGACCGTCGCCTCAGCGAGATCATCCAACAACACTCACAGCGCATGAACAAGGTAATCGAGACAGTTCTGGAGCTCTCCCGCAGACGGCCAAGCGAGCCTCAACTGGTTGACCTGGGCCTGTGGCTTGACCAGTTCGCGGCTGATTTTCTGGCCGGCAGCCCGGGCAATGACAGTCTGGAGCTTGACATAGCATCACCAGGAATCCAGACCCGCGTCGACCCCCACCAGTTAAACCAGGTTATGGATAACCTTTGCCGTAACGCACTGCGTTATACGGAGGCTGCAGGCTTGCATAAAACCATCTGGCTCAGGCTTTATCTCCAGTCAGACTCGGAGTTGCCGACTCTGGAAGTAATAGATCATGGTCCGGGCATTGCCGAGGAACATGTGCCACATATTTTCGAGCCCTTCTACACCACCCACGCCAATGGCACCGGGTTGGGCCTGTATATTTCCAGAGAACTTTGCGAGAGCAACCAGGCTCGCCTCGAATTCGAGCCGGTGTTACCGCGAGGCTGCTGCATGCGCATAACCTTTGCGCATCCCAAACGCCTCATATAAACCAACACAAGCCCCAGGAAAACGGATTCAAACAATGGCGCAGACATCAAGCCCCCTGGTACTGATCATCGACGACGAGCCGGACATCCTTGAGCTGCTGGATTTGACATTGCAACGCATGCAACTCGAAACCCGCAGCGCCACCAGCATGACCCAGGCAATGCAGTTGCTGGCAAATACCCACTTTGATCTGTGTCTGACAGACATGCGATTACCCGATGGCGACGGCCTGGCGATCGTGCGTCACATCCAGCAGAACCACCCCCAAACTCCGGTGGCCATGATTACAGCCTACGGCAGCCTGGATACCGCCATCAGCGCACTTAAAGCGGGCGCATTCGACTTTCTGACCAAGCCGGTCGACTTGCAGCGCCTGCGCGAACTGGTCCAAAGCGCCTTGCGCCTTACCCAGACGCAAAAACCTGAGCTTACGGAGGACGCACCGGATCCAATCCTGGGTCGTTCGCCGCCGATAGAGCAATTGCGCAAACGTATTGCCAAGCTGGCCCGCAGTGAAGCTCCGCTCTACATCAGCGGTGAGTCGGGTAGCGGCAAGGAGCTTGTTGCAAGGCGTATCCACGCATTGAGTTCGCGCTCACAGGCGCCTTTTGTCCCGGTCAATTGTGGCGCCATCCCCTCCGAGCTGATGGAGAGTGAGTTCTTTGGTCACCGCAAGGGTAGCTTCACGGGCGCGGTCGCCGACAAGCCAGGCCTCTTTCAGGCAGCGGGCGGCGGCACACTGTTTCTCGACGAGGTTGCCGACCTGCCCGTGTCCATGCAGGTCAAATTGCTGCGTGCCATTCAGGAAAAAGCTGTACGGCCCGTGGGAACCCAGCAGGAAGAGTCGGTCGACGTTCGTTTGCTCTGCGCAACCCACAAGGATCTTGCAGTAGAAGTAGCCGAGGGTCGATTTCGCCAGGATCTTTTCTACCGGATCAACGTGATCGAGCTCAGCGTTCCCCCCCTGCGCGAGCGCCACGAGGATATTCCACTACTGACCCAGCATATTCTCGCTCGCCTGGCGATACGCAACCAGATGCCGATACCGCACATAGGTGCGCAGACAATGGAAAGGCTGATCAGCTACCGCTTTCCGGGTAACGTGCGCGAGTTGGAAAATATCCTTGAGCGTGCCTTCACTCTGAGCGAAGGCGAGGTCATTGAAACAGGTGATATTCACATTTCAGCCTGCCCTACGACCATCACCTCGCAGGCCACTCCCTCATTGGGAGATATTGGCTCGTTGGAAGACTATCTCGACAATATCGAACGCAATGCCATTACTCAGGCATTGGAAGAAACTCGCTGGAACAAGACGGCAGCAGCAAAACGTCTGGGATTGACATTTCGCTCACTGCGCTACCGTTTGAAGAAGCTGGGAATGGAAGACTGACTCAGCGAAGGCTGACGCGCCCTTCCAACTTATAGGGTGCAGGATCAATATCCGGCGTAGCTCCCGTCATCTGGTCGGCAAGCAGGGCACAGGACGCCGGGGCCAGCACCAATCCATTACGAAAATGCCCGGTATTGAGCCAAAATCCATCCAGACCAGGCACTTCTCCAATAAAGGGCATTCCTTCTGGCGAACCTGGCCGCAGCCCTGCCCATTGTGCGACCGGCTGCATATCTGCCAATTGGGGCAAGAGGCCATGGGCTGATGCACGCAGTGACTCGAGAGCTTCTTCGGTGGTCGAGGTATCGTAACCTGCGTGCTCGAGCGTGCTACCAATCAGCACATGCCCATCGCGCCTTGGAATCGCATAGCGGCTTTCGTGCAGGATAATGCTAGGCAACCAGCCTGGCGCAGCCTTGTATAGCAACATCTGACCCTTCACCGGCGTCACCGGAAGATCGATAGCCAGTTCAGCCATCCAGTCGCCTGACCAGGCACCTGCACACAGCACCACTGCATCGGCTTTCTGCTCGCCCTGTGTATGGTTTACACCCACGACCCTCTCGCCCTTGAATTGCAAACTGCTGACTGATGAATTTTCGATCAACGTAAAAGAGGCAAACTGCTGCAACCTGGCTTTGAGAGCAATCATCAGGCGTGGATTGCGAATATTCGCCAGCCCGGCCTGCCACATTCCGCCAGCAAATCCGGGAGCCAGCATGGGTATCTGTTTATAGAGAAAGTCTTGATCAACAGCGACTATGGGCTTGCGCTGTCGGTTAGCCCAGGCCAAGGCATCTTCCTGTTCGGCATGGTCGAGCCAGATCAGACCGCACTCACTGAACTGTGGGTCGATGCCCGTTCGCCCCTGTAACTGGCTACATAGAATCGGATACTGCACCTGCGACCATTCAGCCAGCGCACTGATCGGCTGGCTATAGCGCCACGGATACAGTGGAGTCACTATGCCGCCGCCGGCCCATGACGCTTCCTGACCGGTACTACGGCGCTCGATCAGACACACCTGGCGACCACGCTGCAGCAACTCCAGCGCCGTCATGCAGCCCATCACGCCGCCGCCTACAACTACCATCCGCTGCATACTCTTATCTCCGGTCCGCCTGCTTGCGACTAGTGTTAACAGGCTGGCCAGCATAAACCAGAGGTTCGATTGCAGCCATGATGCCGTGCACAGAATCTTTTTCTACAGGGTGTTGCAGCCGCTGTTTCTGAGACTTTTTGACTATCGCAGACTTGTGTTACTCGACTCGATAAAACGGTACTATTGGCTTTGATTTCAAGTATGAGGCGGCATGTTAATGACAGCAAAGAACGTAGACGTATTGCTGGTCGGAGGTGGCGTCATGAGCGCCACACTGGGAATGTTGCTCAAGCAGCTGGATCCGGCAATGACCATTACCCTGGTCGAACGCCTGGACCACGTAGCTCACGAAAGCACGGATGGCTGGAACAACGCGGGCACCGGCCATGCCGGTTACTGTGAGCTGAATTACACCCCAGAAGACCAGGATGGCAATGTAAGCATCAACCGGGCCCTGGATATAAACGCGTCCTTTGAGGTGACCCTGCAGTTCTGGTCATATCTGGTCGAGCAGGGACTATTGCCAAAACCTTCGAACTTCATCAATCCCACTGCGCACCAGAGTTTTGTCTGGGGTGAAAAGGATGTGGAGTATTTGCGCAAGCGGCACAAGTTGCTCAGCGCCCACCACCTGTTTGCTGAAATGAAGTTCAGCGAATCTGCGGAACAGATCAACGAATGGATGCCGTTGGTAATGCAAAAGCGCAACGTCGATCAGACTTTCGCCGCGACACGCGTCGATCACGGCTCTGACGTCGACTTTGGCTCACTGACGCGCAGCATGATCAGTCACCTGAGGGATACCGACAACTTCGACCTCCTGCTCAAGCACTCCGTGCAAAGCCTTAAGAAGAGCAAGCGCGGCCACTGGCGGGTAGACCTTGAGGACGAAAACACCGGGGAAGAGAAAACGCTCAATGCCAAGTTCGTTTTCCTCGGCGCTGGCGGCGGGTCATTGCCCTTGCTGCAAAAATCCCATATCGACGAAAGTCAGGGCTACGGTGGGTTTCCGGTCAGCGGGCAATGGTTGGTTTGCCGCAAGCCTGAAATAGTCAGCCAACACAGCTCCAAGGTATACGGCAAGGCTCCCGTGGGTGCCCCTCCGATGTCTGTTCCGCATCTGGATACGCGCATTATCAATGGTGAGCCTGCACTTCTGTTTGGACCCTTTGCCGGATTTACCACTAAATTCCTCAAGGAAGGATCGGTTTTCGATCTGTTTTCCTCGGTGAAGCGCTACAACGTGGCGCCGATGATGGCTGTGGGCCGGGATAACATGGACCTGACTCGATATCTGATCGCCGAGTCTTTTCAGTCGCACAAGGACCGGGTGGCATCACTACGCAATTTCTTTCCCCAGGCCACCGAAGCTGACTGGAAGCTGCAGGACGCAGGTATGCGTGTGCAGATCATCAAGAAGGACGCCAAAGGTCACGGCAAGCTGGAGTTTGGCACCGAGATCGTTGCCGCCAAGGATGGCACACTGGCGGCACTGCTAGGCGCCTCTCCCGGTGCCTCCACGGCGGTCCAGGCGATGATCAATGTACTCGAGCGCTGCTTCAAGGACCGCCTTGCCAGCCCCGAGTGGCAGGCACGTATGAAAGAACTGGTTCCTTCATATGGCCAGTCACTGATCAGTGACGCTGACCTGCTCAAACAGGTACGTGATCGCACCCTGAGCACTCTGCAACTAAAACGCTAGTTTACCTCTTGCGCCGCTGCTATCTGGCAGCGCGCGCAGGAGCGAGCTGATCAGCTGAAATCTCAGTTGCTTTGTTCGCCACTAGCCACCAGCGCAGAAACACACGCAATAAAAAAGCCCCCAAGTCCTGAACTTGGGGGCTTTATCAACAACTCATCTATCAGTCACCGTAAACGGGCAACCGCGCACAGATGGCTTTGACCTGACCACTAACCCGCTCGATAACACTCTCATCCGAGATATTTTCCAGCACATCACAGATCCAGCCCGCGAGTTCACGGCAATCCGCTTCCTGAAAACCACGAGTGGTCACTGCTGGCGTACCGATCCGCAGACCTGACGTCACAAAAGGCGAGCGCGGATCGTTAGGCACCGCGTTCTTGTTAACTGTGATGTGCGCACGACCCAGGGCTGCATCAGCATCCTTACCGGTGATGTTCTGCTTGATCAGCGACAACAAAAACAAATGGTTCTCGGTGCCACCGGAAATAACATCAAAGCCGCGTCCGATGAATACCTCGGCCATCGCCTTGGCGTTCCTGACTACCTGTTGCTGGTAAGTCTTGAACTCAGGGCTCATGGCCTCCTTGAAGCAAATCGCCTTGGCGGCAATCACGTGCATCAATGGACCGCCCTGGCCACCGGGGAATACGGCCGAATTAAGTTTCTTTTCCAACGCCTCATTGGCGCGGGCCAGAATCAAACCACCGCGCGGGCCTCGCAAAGTCTTGTGAGTGGTCGTAGTAACCACGTCAGCGAAGGGCACCGGGTTGGGATACACGCCAGCGGCGACCAGACCGGCAATGTGCGCCATGTCCACAAACAGATAGGCCCCGACCTTGTCGGCGATCTCGCGAAAACGCGGGAAGTCCAGTACCTGGGAGTACGCCGAAAAACCGGCAATGATCATCTTGGGCTTATGCTCGACTGCCAGTGCCTCGACCTCATCGTAATCAATCAGGCCCGTATCGGTGTTGATACCGTATTGCACTGCATTGTAATGCTTGCCGGAGAAGTTGACCGAAGCGCCATGGGTCAGGTGACCACCATGGGCGAGGCTCATGCCCAGAATGGTGTCACCGGGCGTCAGCAACGCCTGGAATACAGCGCTATTGGCCTGCGAACCGGCATGGGGCTGCACGTTGGCATAATCCGCACCAAACAGCTCCTTGGCACGATCAATGGCCAGTTTTTCGGCGATATCCACATACTCGCAACCACCGTAATAACGCTTACCAGGATAGCCTTCTGCGTACTTATTGGTCAGCACAGAGCCCTGAGCCTGCATTACAGCGGGACTGGTGTAGTTTTCTGAAGCAATCAGTTCGATGTGGTCTTCCTGACGCACGACCTCCTGCTGCATGGCAGTCCAGAGTTCGGGATCGAAGGTAGCGATATCGGTGGAACGGCTAAACATGGCACAGCCCCCTACAAGGAAGATCAAATAAGGGCGGCATTTTAACTCAAGGAACCCGCTGTGGCACATGAAAAGCGCTCAAGCAGGCAACAAAATCGTTTCAAGACCGTTGTGACGAATCAGCCTCAGCGAGGCCCATGCAAAAATTGCGATTCCAGGGCGTCTGCGGGCATGGGTCGACCCAGCAGGAAGCCCTGCGCCTCATCGCACTGGAATCCCACCAACAGTGACAGCTGCTCTCGGGTCTCGACACCCTCGGCTATAACCCGCAACTGAAGACTGCGGCCCATCGCCACGATAGCCTGGGCCAGCAAAGTGTCCCGGCTATCATCATGCATGGCCTGAATAAATGAGCGGTCAATCTTTAGCGTGTCGATCGGGAAATCCTTCAGATAGTTCAGCGACGAATAGCCAGTGCCAAAGTCGTCCACGGCAATCGCCACTCCCAGGGACTTCAGCGCGGTTAACGTCTGCATGGTCTCATCCACATCCTGCAACAACACACTTTCAGTCAGTTCCAGCTCGATCGTAGACGGCTCTAACCGGTGGCGCTCGAGCACCCCACCTACCTGAGCCGCCAGATGTCCATCGGTAAACTGCCGGGCGGACAGATTGATAGAGAGTCGAGGCAGCGGACAACCCGCATCCCGCCAAAGGGCCATCTGGCGACAAGCCTGATCCATGACCCAGTCACCAAGTGCGCCAATCAAGCCAATTTCTTCCGCAATAGGCACGAATACAGCGGGCGAAATGGCTCCCCGCTCCGGGTGCGTCCAGCGTAACAGGGCTTCTGCCCCCGTAAGCCGCCCACTGACACAGTCGAACTGGGGCTGATAGTGGAGCTGCAACACGTCATCCTGCAATGCATGACGCAAATCACTCTCCAGACTGACCCGTTCCGACGCCCTGGCATTCATTTCCGCCTGGTAGAACTGGAAAGTATCCTTGCCAATCGATTTGGCATGATACATGGCCGTATCTGCATTCTTGAGAAGCGCGTTCGGCTCGACACCATCCTGCGGATACAGCGCAAGACCGATACTCGCGCTGATGAAAAACTCCCGTTCCTGGAGTACAAACGCAGGGGCCAGAACGGCAAGAATCTTTTCTGCTACATGGATGGCAGCGGCCATGGCTTTTTCACGATCAACCAGTCCCGGCAGAAGGATGGTGAATTCGTCGCCCCCCATGCGAGCAACGGTATCGCTGTCGCGCACGCAGTCGTTGAGCCGGCGCGCTACCTCCTTGAGCATGACGTCACCGGCAGCATGACCCAGCGTATCGTTGATCGGCTTGAAGCGATCCAGATCCAGGAAAAGCACTACAGCGCATTCACCACGCCGCTCAGCCAGTTGCAGCGCCGTTCTTATCCGGTCCTGAAAAAGCAGTCGGTTCGGCAAACCAGTCAGGGCATCGTAATAGGCGAGGGTCTCAATGCGTGCTTCGTTGGCCTTGCGTTCACTGATGTCCACAAAAAAACATACGTAGCTGACCAGGTCGCCTTCGTTATCATGTACCGCGGTAATACCGGCCCAGGAAGGGAATTTCTCACCATTCTTGCGCCGCATGAATATTTCACCTTCCCAGCGCCCCTGTTCGCGCAAAATACCCAGAAGCCCTGGATAAAAAAGCTCCTCCTGGACGCGCCATGCAAGCATCTCCGGCGTCTGGTCAATGATCTGCTCGGCTGCATAACCGGTTATCTGGATGAAGTTTTCATTTACCTGTACGACATATCCGGCCGGATCCATGACAAGGATGGCACCCGTGGTGTTCTCGAATACGGTCGCTGCCATGCGTAACCGGTTTTCGGTTCGCCGCTGCTCGGAAATATCCCGGGCAATTCCCAGTATCCCCAGAAACCGCCCCTCGTTGTCCCACATCAGCGACAGACGAACCTCTGTTGGACATTTATGCCCATCCGCCTTGATGCAATCGACGGTTGTCTGACGATGGTATCCCTCTGCCCTGAGTCTTTCAGCCTTCTCTGCATTGTCGAGACGGGGAGCAAGTTCGCGCAGTACCGAGCTGATAAAGCGGGTATATGAAGGCCCTGCAACCACTTGACCGAATCCGGTTTCTATCAGCTCCTCAGGCCTGTAGCCCAACATCCGGGTAACCGAAGGGCTGATGTAGTCGAGTCTAAAGCTCGTATCAGTCGCCCAGATCACATCACTGATGTTTTCAGCCAACAACCGGTAACGCTGTTCGCTGGTCCGCATCTGTTGGGTCGCTATTGTCTGCTCATGGATGTCGCGTACCACTCCGATGATCTGACGTACCTGGCCATCAGGGAGCCGGGAAAGGACTTTCACGCGCAAACTGTGCCAGCGCCAGCTGCCATCAACATGGCGCCAGCGTATACGCGCCTCCTGAACCGTACCGTCCGTCAGAACCTGCTGCAGATTACGATTGATCTGCATTTGCTCAATGTCATCGGGGTGCAGCAGACGATCCCGGTAGTCATTATCGAGTACCCGTTCGTCAGACTCATCGTAACCAAGTAGCTGCGCTAGGGAGCGGTTGCTGTAGACGAATTGCTGACTCTGCATGTCCTTGATAAACACAACGTCTGGTACAGCCTTGACTACCCCTGCCCAATAGCGCTCTCGTTCGATCATCGACAACTCAATCTTTCGACGGGCGCTGATATCGCTCAAGCTAACCGTAACCGCATGATAATCCTCGGCATTCTCTGGTAGCCGCATGATAATCCACGCATGCCGCACCTTTCCCGAGGGCACCACAAACGGCGTCTCGAATTCAAGACGCGGAGTCCGATTCACTACCGCCAGAATGATCTTGTAACGCGCTGAATCCCTGCGAACCTTGTCATCGCGCTGAAGAACACTCTCCACGCCATCGACAGAACTCTGGCCGGTCAAATCCAGCGCTACCTGATTGGCATCAACCACTTCCAGATTGCTGAAAATTTCCTTATGACGCTGCGGATTGGCATCAAGCCAGGCATCCAGAGTCCCCTGATTGTAGATCCCTTCACGTAACAGCCAGGCTCGCAGCCTAGACAGGTCAAACTGACAAAGCGCTATACCGACGCCCTGAAAGATGTCCCGGTAGCGCCGCTCGGTATCCTCAACGTGGGCAAATGAGGCCTGATTGCGCTCAAGCAACGCCTGATTGATACGACGCATTCTTGCCATCGTCCAGACCACAACAAGGAGAATCAGAATGAAGCCAGCGACCAGAAAGACTTTTAAGCGGACTGCCTGACCCATTCTCTGCAGGTAATATCCCGGCTCTATCAGACCTCTTACTTGCCAGAGCGTGCCGGCGACAGGAGCACTGACAACCACCTGACTACGCTCCGGGGCGCTCATTGGCTTGTTATCCAGATACACCACGTGTCCGCTCTCCTGACGAGCCAGGACTCGGGCATGGCCGGAATCCTCCAGCAGCCAGGAATACCCTTGGGCCGGCTGGGCAGAGACCAGTGTAGAGATCTCACGATCCTCTACCTCGAGCACCCAGAACTGTCCCGCATTCTCACTTGCGATCGACCAGTAGAGCGCGCCATGGTCAACATCAGAATCGAGCGCAAAAGAATAACCACTCATGTGCAGACCTCGCACAGAGGGCATCCAGGGTGGTATCGAATCAGTGCCCGGCGCGCCTGGAATCAAGACACGGGTAACTCCGCGTAGCCCCGGTAACAGTGTCGCCGCGGACTCAACAGCTTGATCAGGCTTCTCCGAGTAAAGATTATCAAGCAATTCGGCGAGCGCCAGGGACTTGACCTCCAGATTCAGACCAATCTGGCTGGCTGTCAGCCAGACGGACTCTTCCACCTGAATCTGATGTTGATGGCGCAACAAGCGAAAGTCCTGCAAGGTCTGCCAAACCATGAGAGTGGCAAGCAGGATGCCAGATAACGCGACGAGCAGAATACCGGCGCTGACCGGCAATCCATCCGCCGACCCCGCCGTGGACGCGGGTCCTGATCCTGCGACGGTGCTTTTGTTGTTGTTATTCAAAATACTCAACTTTACGCAACAGAGTGTCCGTTAATTATGCTATCACAGGCAATGGCGCTACAAGCGGCACGCAAGGCCCAGGCAAATTTGCCCTGAAAGCCCAGTTGGGCTAGCCTTGCGGGCAATTTCGCAGCCCCTGGCGGCCATCGCGAGTCAGTACCGATCCACTTCTCAAATTCAGGTTTTGCGCATCATGGCTCAATACGTATACAGCATGCACCGTGTCGGCAAGGTCGTCCCGCCGAAGAACCGCATCCTCAAGGACATTTCCTTGTCTTTTTTCCCCGGCGCCAAAATTGGCGTGCTGGGCCTGAACGGCTCAGGCAAATCGACCCTGCTTCGCATCATGGCAGGCGTGGATACCGAGATCGAAGGCGAAGCCCGTCCGATGCCGGGAATCAAGATCGGCTACCTGCCACAGGAGCCCGAGGTCGACCCCGAGAAGACTGTCCGTGAAATAGTCGAGGAAGCAGTCAGCGAGATCAAGGATGCCCAGGCACGTCTGGATCAAGTCTACGCTGCCTACGCCGAGCCTGATGCCGACTTCGACGCCCTTGCCGCCGAACAGGCCAAACTGGAAGCAGTTCTGCAGGCCGGTGATGGCCACAACCTGGATCGGCAGCTTGAAGTCGCCGCTGACGCGCTGCGTCTGCCGCCGTGGGATGCAAAGATCGAGCACTTGTCTGGCGGCGAAAAACGCCGTGTCGCCCTGTGCCGCCTGTTGCTTTCCGCTCCGGACATGCTCCTGCTCGACGAGCCAACCAACCACCTGGACGCCGACTCCGTTGCCTGGCTGGAACAGTTTCTGCACAACTTCTCCGGCACCGTGGTGGCGGTGACGCACGATCGATACTTCCTGGACAACGTGGCCGGCTGGATTCTCGAACTTGACCGCGGCCACGGTATACCCTTTGAAGGCAACTACTCCCAGTGGCTGGAATCCAAGGCCACGCGTCTGGCTCAGGAATCCAAGCAGGAATCCTCCCACGCTAAAGCAATGAAAGCCGAACTGGAATGGGTACGTCAGGGCGCCAAGGGTCGCCAGGCCAAGTCCAAGGCACGCATGCAGCGTTTTGAAGAGTTGCAATCACAGGAGTTCCAGAAGCGCAGCGAAACCAATGAGATCTACATCCCCGCTGGTCCGAGACTGGGCGACAAGGTCATCGAGTTCAACGGTGTGAACAAGGGTTACGGCGACCGCGTTCTGATTGATGACCTGAGCTTCGCTGTACCCAAGGGTGCGATTATTGGCGTGATCGGTGGGAACGGCGCTGGCAAGTCCACACTATTCCGGATGATTACCGGCAAGGAACAACCTGATAGCGGCAACATTGACATCGGTGAAACGGTTCTGATCGCCAGCGTCGATCAGAGCCGGGACGAGCTTGACGGCAAAAAAACCGTCTGGGAACAAGTCTCTGATGGGTTTGACATGATCAAGGTAGGCAACTACGAGGTTCCTTCCAGGGGGTATGTAGGCCGTTTCAACTTCAAGGGAGCAGACCAGCAAAAGTTCGTCAAGGATCTTTCCGGTGGTGAGCGCGGCCGTCTGCATATGGCTCTGACACTGAAGAAAGGCGCCAACGTGCTGCTGCTCGACGAACCCTCCAACGACCTGGACGTGGAAACCCTGCGCGCACTGGAAGAAGCTCTGCTCGACTTCCCGGGCTCCGCTATCGTGATCTCTCACGATCGCTGGTTCCTCGACCGAATTGCAACCCACATCCTCTCCTATGAGGACGAAGGCAAGGTTAGCTTCTTCGAGGGCAACTACACCGAGTTCGAAGCCGACCGCAAGAAGCGTCTAGGCGAAGCGGCAGCCCAGCCACACCGGGTGCGCTACAAGAAACTGGCCTGAATCCGAGCAGGCTGCCGAGCTAGCGCCGGCAGCCTGAGCGGTTAAAACTTCGTCATCTCGAGTGTTAGTCCTGGAGAACCCTCTTTCTCACCGGGACGCCCCCCCTGCACACCATGTGCTCTGCATTTGTTGCCAGTTGTTTTCTCCAGCCATTGCTTGCTCCCCCTCTGCTAGAGTCTCTGCTTTCTCCGAATTCAAGAGACCAGCATGACCCAAACCCTGAGCGATTACATACAGAAACTGCAGGAACGTGACTCAGACCAGCCAGAGTTTCACCAGGCCGTGAAGGAGATTCTTACCAGCCTCTGGCCCATGCTGGAGAGCAAACCAGAGTATTTTGATAAAGGCATCATTGATCGCCTCGTAGAGCCCGAGCGCACCATCATTTTCCGCGTGCCTTGGGTAGATGATAAGGGAAAGGTGCAGGTCAACCGGGGCTACCGGGTACAGATGAACAGCGCAATAGGGCCTTACAAGGGTGGGCTGCGCTTTCATCCCTCGGTGGATCTGGGCGTGCTGAAGTTTCTCGCCTTTGAGCAGGTTTTCAAGAACGCCCTGACCATGCTGCCATTGGGCGGCGCGAAGGGTGGTGCCGACTTCAACCCCAAGGACAGAAGTGACGGCGAGATAATGCGCTTTTGCCAGTCATTCATGACTGAATTGTCCCGCCACATTGGCGAAGACCTTGACGTCCCGGCTGGAGACATTGGCGTTGGCCCCAGAGAAATAGGCTATCTTTACGGCCAGCATAGGCGACTCACGAATCGCAATACATCGGCGCTGACCGGTAAAGGACAGGCTTACGGTGGTAGCCGATTGCGCACCGAAGCAACCGGCTACGGAGTTGTGTACTTTACCCAGGAAATGCTCAACACGCGGGACTGCAGCATCGAGGGCCAACGTATTGCAGTTTCCGGTGCCGGCAACGTCGCACAGCATACTGTCCGCAAACTTCTGCAGCTGGGGGGTATCGTCGTATCCATGTCCGACTCTACCGGCACCCTGCACAATCCGGAGGGTCTGACTACTGATCAATGGGAAGCCGTGGTAGAACTGAAAAATCGCAAGGGCGGTAGCTTGCGGGAGCTCGACCAACACGACGGTCTGCGTTTCCTGGAGGAGCAAAAACCCTGGCAACTTGAATGCGACATTGCCATTCCTTGCGCAACACAAAATGAACTGGACGCAGATGACGCCCGCGCGCTGCTCGACAACGGTTGCTGGTGCGTGACAGAGGGCGCAAACATGCCGTCGACCATAGAAGCCATCCAGACATTCCAGCAGGCACGTATCCTGTTTGGTCCCGGCAAGGCGGCAAACGCAGGCGGAGTCGCAGTCAGTGGTTTGGAAATGTCACAGAATGCGATGCGCCTGCACTGGGGTGCCTCAGAAATAGATGATCGTCTTCTGGAAATAATGAAGAGCATTCACCAGTCCTGCGTGCAAGGTGGGAAAGAGGATGACCATATCAACTATGTGAAGGGTGCCAATCTGGCAGGATTTACCAGGGTAGCCGAGGCCATGCTTGCACAGGGAGTCATCTAACAATGCAAATTGGAGCTATAGTAGTAAGTACACTTAATCTGCCAAGGCAACATCCATGAGTGACGACCGCCGCCGTTTTACCCGCGTTCCGTTCGACGCACAAACCAGCCTGCGCCAGGACGGTGTGGATATCGATGTTCAGCTTGTGGATCTGTCATTGCACGGACTGCTTGTGCTCGAGCCCAAGGGTTGGGAGAGCGTCAGCAACGCCGGCCAGTTCGTTGCCATCATCGAGCTGGCAGAGGGAAGCCAGATACGCATGGATGTGCATCTGGCCCACGCTGAGGAGGGCTTGCTTGGCTTCGAGTGCGACTATATAGACCTGGACTCTATCAGCCACCTCAAACGGTTGGTGGCGCTCAACACCGGCGATGAAAAACTACTTGAGAGGGAGCTAGGCGGACTGCTCTGAGGCTCCTTTCTGTCAGTCGAAGATTGCCGACAATGCCTCATCAAGCCGGGTCACAGGCACGACCTGCATGCCCTTCGGACTCTCCTTTGGCGCGTTTGCCTTGGGAACAATGGCGCGAGTAAAGCCGTGCTTGGCGGCCTCCTTCAGCCTTTCCTGTCCGCTGGGCACCGGCCGAATTTCCCCTGACAACCCCAGCTCACCAAAAACCATCAAATCCATGGGCAGCGGGCGGTTACGTAGACTCGACATGACTGCCGCCAGTAATGCCAGATCAACGGCGGTTTCCAGCACCTTCACGCCCCCGACCACGTTGACAAAGACGTCCTGATCGTAGGTCGCGACGCCACCATGCCGGTGCAGAACGGCTAACAGCATGGCCAACCTGTTTTGATCCAGACCCAGGGTCACGCGCCTCGGATTACCCAGGTGGGAGGTGTCAACCAACGCCTGAACCTCCACCAGCATCGGTCTGGAGCCCTCCCATGTAGACATCACCACACTACCCGGGATTGGTGTCTCGTAACGCGAGAGAAAAATTGCCGACGGATTCGATACTTCCTTCAGACCCTTGTCGGTCATTGCAAAGACACCGAGTTCGTTGACCGCGCCGAAACGATTCTTCACAGCACGTAACATCCGCAAGCGCCCGTCGGATTCGCCCTCGAAGTACAGTACCGTATCCACCATGTGTTCAAGCACTCGCGGACCCGCCAGGGAGCCCTCTTTGGTGACATGACCCACCAGAAAAATCGCCGTCCCACTCTGCTTGGCATAGCGCACCAGTAGCGCTGCACTTTCTCGCACCTGGGCAACGCCTCCCGGTGCTGATTGAAGTTGCTCGGTAAAGATTGTCTGAATGGAATCGACCACCATCACCCGCGGCTTTTCCACCCGCGCTGTGGCGATAATGCTTTCGATACAGGTCTCGGTCATCACCTTCAACCGTTCCTCAGGCAAACCCAGACGCCTGGCCCGCATTGCTACCTGCTGCTGCGACTCTTCACCTGTTACGTATAACGCAGGCATGCTCTCGGCAAGCTGACACAAGGTTTGCAACAGAATCGTCGACTTGCCGATACCCGGGTCGCCACCAATCAGAACCACTGACCCCGCTACCAGCCCACCCCCCAGTACCCGATCAAGCTCGGAGGATCCACTTGGTTGTCGGGGTACCTCCTCGGTAGACACCTCCGCCAGCGTACGAACCTGCGCTGCCTGCCCGGCCCAATGACCGCTGCGCCCGGTAACCGGACCACTGCCGCCCGTTGGCGTGGTATCCACCACGGTTTCTACGAGCGTGTTCCAAGCCTGACATTCACCACATTGGCCGGCCCATTTGGAAAATGTTGCTCCACAGTCTGTACAACCATATATGCGCTTGTTTTTTGCCATGGAGTTCCCCGGGGATAGAACAAAGGTGCTATTTTCACACGATACATACGTGTCGCTCAGTCGATTGGCTTAACGGGCCAATGGCCAGCACTTCTATCGACTATACTCTGCCTGTATTTGCACAAGAGACCCATTGTATGCCGACCGAGATTGAAATTCCCAAACCCTGCAAAGCCTGCCAGGAAAATGAGCCGCTTTGCTTTGACTTCACCATGGCATTTCAACCAATAGTCGATACCCGCGACAATAGCGTCTTCGCCTATGAGGCCCTGATAAGGGGTGTAGATGGCGCCGGGGCAGCGAGCATGTTGTCGAAAGTAAACGAGGACAACCGCTACATCTTTGACCAGTCATGTCGGGTCAAGGCCGTTGAGCTTGCCTCAAGATTGCAGATTCCCTGTTTTATCAGCATCAACTTTCTACCCAACGCGGTCTATCAGGCGGCAACCTGCATACGCGCAACACTGGAAGCTGCAAGGCGATACAACTTTCCGACCAACCGGTTGATATTCGAGATCACCGAAAACGAAAGACTGGTCGATAAGGAACATCTCAAAAGCATCATCAAGGAATACAAACGACAGGGCTTCAAGACCGCGATTGATGACTTTGGTGCCGGTTACTCCGGCCTGAACCTGTTGGCGGAATTCCAGCCGGATATCATCAAGCTGGATATGGATATTGTTCGTGACATTGACCATGATCCGGTCCGCCAGGCAATTGTGCGAGGCATTATTGGTGTCTGCCAGGCACTGGGTATTGATGTCATTGCCGAAGGCATCGAGAGCCAGGAAGAGCTCGATATTCTGCGCTCGATGGGCGTATTTCTGTTTCAGGGTTTCCTGTTTGCCAAACCCGGATTCGAACATCTTCCGGAGATCACCTGGCCCGCCAATGTCTGAAAGCAAGAAGGAAAAGAAAACCGCTAAGGGCAGGGTCGACCAACTGAACGAGCAATTACTCGAGGCTCAGTTCGAACTGCGCAAGTCCGGCAAGGGCCCCGTTTTCCTGTTGATCGGCGGTGATGACCACGTTGGAAAAGCGGAGATAATCCATACCTTCTATGCGTGGCTGGACAATCGGTTTCTCAATGCCCGCGCCTTTACCTTGCCCCGTGGCCTCGAAGAACAAATGCCTCGCTTCTGGCGTTATTGCCGGACGCTTCCTCCGAATGGGGAGATAGGCTTTTATCTGGGCTCCTGGTATCACCAACCATTGCGGGAATTTTGCACCGGCCAGATATCCGAACAGCAATTTTCTGAGCAGATGCAGGATATTTTGCGCTTCGAGCAGTTGCTGGTGCACGAGGGGGCAAGCGTTCTGAAAGTCTGGCTTGAGTATGACAAATCCAAACCAGTACATGAGGATGCTTCTTCATCCACCACCGTCGCCATGCGCGAGTGGAATGACCTCAGTCCAGCACAATTCGAGCATGTGCACGGCGCAGCCCAGCGCATGATCGAACTCACGTCGACCGAAGGAGCCCCATGGACGAACGTGTGCAGCAACGATGCCGAGCAGCGTGACCTGCAAATTGGCCAACTGATGCTCGATGCGATCCGTGCGCAACTGAGTGAAGAGAAGCAAAGTACCCTCCCCCATAGCTGGATCCCCTCCACGCGCGAACTGCTGGATGAGCTGGATTACACCCCTGCTATGGACAAGGACGAATACAAGGTTCAACTGGATTATTACCAGAATTTTTTGCGCCAACTGGTTCGCCACCCGGATTTCTCTGGTCGCAGCTTGATGCTGGTTTTCGAGGGAACAGACGCAGCGGGTAAAGGCGGGACCATAAGACGCATCACCCAGTGTCTGGACCCACGCTTTTTGCGCGTACATGGCACTCGAGCCCCTACTGATGAAGAAAGACGACAACCTTACTTGATGCGATTCTGGCGCCACATTCCAGCGCCGGGAAACATTGTCGTATTCGATCGCAGTTATTACGGTCGGGTGCTCGTCGAACGCGTCGAAGGTTTTTGTAGCGCAGCGCAGTGGCAACGCGCCTATGGCGAAATCAATGATTTTGAGCATCAGTTGCAACAGAGCGGCATTCTGGTTATCAAGTTCTGGCTGGCGATCACTCAGGAGGAACAACTTGATCGATTCGAGGCCCGAGAGGAATCACCACTCAAGCGTTATAAATTGACCGACGAGGACTGGCGTAATCGCAAGCAATGGTCCGCCTATCGCGAAGCGGTCCACGACATGCTTGAGTTCACCGATACCGACGAATCCCCCTGGCATCTGATATCCAGCGAGGACAAACGTCATGGTCGCATCCAGGCGTTGAAAATTGTTTGCGAAAGCCTGCAACACGCGCTCAAATAGTAGCCGCTACCGCTCCAGGGAAGCACTACACAGGAATAGTTGCCATGCGTCTACTAAATGAGTTTAAAGCGTTTGCGATGCGGGGAAATGTCGTCGAGATGGCGATTGGTATCATTATCGGCGCGGCTTTCGGCAAGGTTGTTTCGTCGTTCGTCGCCAATGTGGCGATGCCGCCGCTGGGCCTGCTGATCGGGGGAGTGGATTTTGCCGATCTGGCAATCGTATTAAGGGAAGCCCAGGGCGAACTACCCGCAGTAACGCTGGGCTACGGACTGTTCATCCAGAGCATTGTTGATTTTCTCATCGTTGCAGCCGCGATCTTTGTTGCCATCAAGGTAATGAATAATCTCAAGCGCGAAGAAGTGGAAGAACCTGCCCCGCCGCCAGTGGAAACTCAGAGCAAGCAGGAAATACTGCTGGGTGAAATTCGCGACCTGCTTCAACAGCAGAGACAGTAGCCGTAGCAGTAACGGGGACATCAACTGGGGTATACTGCGCTCCAGTTGTTTGATCCGATTCATTTACAGCGGCATCCCCATGCAAACTTGCACCACTGCGTTTGGCCCACTCGAGCTCGAACGCTACCCCGTCACTGAGAACCCCACACTCCAGGCATTCGATACTGCAGATGTGTATTTGTTGCAGACCCTGGCTGACCAACCTGCGTCGGACCTGCCCGTGCTGGTTATCAACGATCACTTCGGCACCCTGGCATGCGCCCTGGCAAAAGCTGACCCGGCTCTGAAACCCCATAGCTGGAGTGACTCCGAACTGGCCAGACTGGCTCTTGAGGCCAACCTGGCAAATAACCAGTTGGCGCCTGACGCAGTCGTTTTCATTGACAGTCAGCAGGCTCCAAAGGGACCTTACCGGCAAGTGCTGATCAGAGTGCCGAAAAGCCTGGCGCTGATGGAGGACCAATTGTCACGCCTGCGTGAGCATCTTGCCGAGGATGCAACGGTGATTGCCGGCGCCATGCTCAAGCATTTGCCCCACGCGGCAGGTGATCTGCTGGCAAAACATATAGGCCCTTATCAGGCTTCACTGGCGTGGAAAAAGGCCCGGCTTCTGACCGCTACATTCGATACGAATCTGACACCAGTCAGCGTTGATCTGACGACCGAGTATTCCCTGCCGGGTGCGTCCGTGGAGCTCACCAACCTGCCCGGCGTGTTCTCCAGGGATAAACTGGATAACGGCACCAGACTCCTGCTTGAAAGCCTGCCTACCGCTGTAGGCGATCAACGCATCGTCGATCTGGGTTGCGGCAATGGTGCACTTGGCATCAAGGCTGCTCAGCTCAATCCTGAAGCACAGCTTGTGTTCATTGATGAATCCCACGCGGCAGTTGCCTCGGCGCGCCTCAATTTTGCTCGCGCCTTTCCCGAGCGGCAGGCTGAATTTCTGGTCAGCGATGGGCTCAAGGATATGCCACCCAGTAGTGTGAAACTGGTGCTGTGCAATCCGCCTTTTCATCAGCAACAGGCTGTCGGCGACGAGGCGGCCAAGCGGCTGTTTACTCAAAGCAGTGAAGCATTGGATGACGAAGGCAGCCTGATGGTAGTAGGCAACCGTCACCTGGGATATCACGTGAAGTTGCGGGCCAATTTCGACAAGGTCGAGCAGCTGGCTGCCAACCCCAAGTTTGTTGTGCTCAAGGCGAGCCAGTAACACCTAGCCCGCCGGAGGTTGACTCTTCTGGCGACGGCAACGCTCGGAACAGTATTTAACGTCGTCCCAGCAGCGCTGCCATTTCTTGCGCCAACTGAATGGCAGACCGCACTGCACGCAAACCTTGGTCGGTAGGTCCGCCTTTTTCTTCACAGGGCCTCGCCCTCGTCCAGGCGCTTGAGCAGTACTTCGCCCCAGTCCCATAACGCCTGCTGGTTCTTCTCCGTCATCCTGTCCAGGGTGCCGTAGATCATCTTCATCCGGTGGTTACTTTTGAACTGATCGCGATGGCGTATCAGGAAGTGCCAGTAGAGTGAATTGAACGGACAGGCCTTCTCCCCGGTTTTCTCGGTAACCTTGTAACTGCAACCCTGGCAATGATTGGACATGCGCTTTATGTACTGCCCGCTCGAGCAATAGGGCTTGGAACCGAGGTAACCACCATCTGCATGCATTACCATGCCCAGCGTATTAGGCAGCTCGACCCAGTCGAACGCATCCATATAAACCGCCAGATACCAGTCACAGATCTGTTTTGGCTGGATGCCTGCAAGCAGCGCAAAGTTACCGGTCACCATCAAGCGTTGAATATGATGCGCATAGGCATGCTCCAGCGTCTGCCCAATGGCCTGCTGCATACAACGCATGTGAGTCTTGCCGGTCCAATAAAATTCCGGCAAGTCACGCTGGTTACCCAGCTTGTTGTTTTCGGCATAGTCAGGCATCAGTAGCCAGTAGATACCGCGTACATATTCACGCCAGCCGATTATCTGCCGAATGAACCCCTCTGCGGCGTTCAGCGGTATATCGCCCGCCTGATAGGCAGCCTGGACGTCTAGACATACCCTGCGGGGGTCAAGCAGACCGATGTTCATCGCGGCGGCGATGCGGGCGTGAAACAGGAATGGCTCGTGATCAGCCATTGCATCCTGAAAGTCGCCAAAGCGCGGCATACCCTGGTCGAGAAACGTTTGCCATAGATGCTCTGCTTGGGTGGCCGTCACGGGATAGTCAAAGTTGTCCAGGACCCCGTAATGATCTGCGAAGTGCTCAGCAACCAGCTCTTCCACTTCACAGGTGATCTTGTCCCGCGGGAATTGTGGCTGAGTCGGTACCTGGACATCCGCAGGTAGAGCTTTGCGATTATCGGAATCGAAGTTCCAGCTGCCCCCCTCAGGACTACCATCGGCGTCGAGTAGCAGTTGATGTTCCTTGCGCATTTCACGGTAAAAGAATTCCATGCGCAGCTGCTTACGATCCCCAGCCCACTGCGAAAAACGCTCATGAGTGCACAGAAACCGGTCATCCTGAAGAATTTGGAGTTCGCAGACCTTGTCTTTCAGAGTGCTGAAGGCATCCATCAACCGCCATTCGCCCGGCTCGCAAAGCAGGATAGATTCAGGATTGAGCCTCTTGCGAGCGCGCTCAAGTTCGCCCTTCAGGGAACCGGTGTTATCCCTGTCATCAAGTTTTATGTAGTCGACGCAAAATCCACGCTCCTCAAGCTCCCCGGCAAAATGGCGCATAGCAGACAATATGAACAGGATCTTCTTGGGGTGGTGGCGCACATAGCGACCCTCCTCCCCGACCTCCGCCATTAGTATCCGGTCTTTATCCGGATCAGCATCGCGCAGGGTGATCAGGTCATGACTAAGCTGATCACCGAGTATCAGTATCAGATTGCGGGTCATGAGTGCAGGGAGTAGGTGAGGCGCATGGGAGGTGCTTTGGGTGAGCCACCCTGGCCACCAGGGCCTATTTCGTCATACACATTGTGATGAATCAGATCGATTGTTTCGAGCGGAATATCGCCAAGCGCCCTGCGCGCCTCCTCGAATGAACGGAACGTCCAGGGACGCTTATCACAGAGCTGCTTTTTGAGCATGTCTCGACGACTGTCCAGTACCGCCTCGACAAGATAAATGGATCCCTCGTGGGACAGTACGTTCAGTTCAATGACCTGGCCTTCAGTGGCCAGTTTGTGCAAGTCGTCGAGCGTCATCAAATCACTCCAGGGCAACTGGTTGGGTAAAAACTATACCGCTGCCCCGAACGATGCTCCATTCGCAGGTGTTACATATTGTCCTTTTTCATGGACAGGGCGCTTTCGGCCTTGGCGATCTTGTCCAGTAGGCCCATACCAAACGCTGAAACAACGAAGGTCATGTGGATAATCACATACCACATCATCTTGTCGTTGGGGATGTTCTGGGCGTTCATGAACACCTTGAGCAGGTGAATCGAAGAAATGGCCACTATCGAAGCCGCCACTTTCATCTTCAGCGAGCTGGAGTCCATTTTCCCCAACCAGCTCAACTTCTCCTGACCTTCCTTGATATCCAACTGGGAAACAAAATTCTCGTAGCCCGATATCATCACCATGACCAACAAACCGCCTACCAGTGCCATGTCGACCAGGGATAACACCACCAGTATCAAATCCGCTTCGGCAATGGCAAACAGATTAGGGATCAGGTGAATGACTTCCTGAAAAAACTTGACCGCCAGTGCGAAGAGCGCGAGCGAGAGGCCCAGATAGATCGGCGCCAGAATCCAGCGAGCGGCATACAACAGTGTTTCAAGTGCACGTTCCATATTCATTAATACCTTTATCAGTAGGGTTACCCACGTGTTGGGCAAGTTGTTCACAAATACTGTGGATAACTCTGTGGGCAGTCGGATATAACCAGGGCGCAAGTCCGAGTAGGGCGGCTATCCTCGTTATAGTACAAAAAACAGCCAATAAAGTTTCATAGCAAATTCAAACACCTGTTGGCCACCATTCCATGGTGGCTACAGCTGGACAAAATGAATTTTTACTGAATCACTCAACGTGTGATGTACCTCACGGTTTTGAGGTATTGACAATTCAGGAAACCGTCTGGGACTTGGATATGCTCCACACTATCTGTGGATAAGTCTGTTGGTAACCATGGGAAACAATGCTGCGCGGCGTACCTGGGCAGGTATCCGCGCGATTGTTCATCGAGTGATCAAGTTCGACTGGCTGGTTTCGATTCATCAGCTTCATTCGAGCTGGACTCATCATCGCGCTGCAGTTCTGCAATTTCTCGTAGACGTCCCACCACCCGCGCATTGATAGTCCCTTCGGGGTAATGACCTGAGTCGTCGGCTGATCCGGTTTCCTCACCCGCCAGCAATCCCATAGCCTGATCTACCTTGCTGACCGCGTAGATATTGAACAGTCCGGCCTGCACTGCATCCAGCACACTCTGATCGAGCATCAGGTTAGGGATGTTCGCCCGGGGAATGATAGCGCCCTGTGAGCCGGTAAACCCACGGGCCTGGCACAGGCGAAAGAAACCTTCAATTTTTTCGTTGACCCCACCGACCGCCTGTACCTCTCCAAACTGGTTAATGGATCCAGTAATGGCAAATCCCTGTTTCAGTGGTGTCCGCGATAAAGCCGACATCAGTGCACAGACCTCTCCCAGGGAGGCACTATCGCCGTCCACGTAGCCATAGGATTGTTCCAATGCGATGCTGGCCGAGATTTCCAGTGGAAAATGCTGGGCGTAACGACTCCCCAGATATCCGGTAAGAATCATGACTCCTTTGGAGTGAATGGGCTGTCCAAGCTCCACCTCACGCTCGATATCGACGATGCCACTGCCGCCGGGGTAAACAGTGGCACTGATCCGCGCTGGCACACCGAAGACTGAATCTCCCACTTCCAGCACGGTGAGACCGTTGCACTTGCCAACCTCCGCGCCATCGGTATCAATCAGGATAACGCCAGACAGCATATCTTCGCGGATGCGTGCGCTGACACGTCCGGTGCGCGCTTCCTTGGCTTGCAGTGCTCTTTCGATATGTGCGGTGTCAATCAGTCCGTCCCCGGCAAGCTGCCGGGTAAAATCGGCCTCAGCGACCAACTGGAAAATATCGCTGATGCGCGCAGACAAACGCTTTTGATGCTCTGCCAGGCGTGCGCTATGGGTCATCACCCGGGCAACAGCCGCTGCAGTCAGTGGCGCGATCCCCTCCTCCGAGGTCCGCGTTTTGAGCAACTGCGCCATGCTCTCGATACTTTCGGGGGTACGTGGCAAGTCTTCATCGAAATCCACCAGAACGCGAAACATCTCCTGAAAGTCCGGGTCCAGATCCTGCAGTGTGTAATAGAGATGCCGGGAACCTATGATAATGACCTTGACCGCCAGGGGTATGACCTCAGGGGTCAGAGTCACCGTGGTCAAGCGACCCATATCAGCCCAGGGCGACTCCATTTTCAATTGACGCGATTGCAGGGCGCGCTTGAGTGCGTCCCAAACGAAGGGCTCACCCAGCAACTTTTCAGCCTCAAGAACCAGATAGCCCCCGTTGGCTTTGTGTAATGCACCGGGACGGATATGCCGATAACTGGTAATAAGCGCACCCTGTTCAGAACTGTATTCAATACGTCCAAACAGGTTGTCGTATGACGGGTGTGGCTCATGCACTACCGGAGCCCCGCCCGTATCAGCGTGACCTACGATCAGACTGGGGCAATACTGTTCGGTAAGCAGCTGCTTTTTATAGGCCTCGGGACGGGGCTCTAGCGCCCGTTCATCGACTAGAAGCTCTACCACCGTTTTCAACAGGTTTTGCCGAACCAGATTCAGGTAATCACAGACGGCGTCATTACCGCTGTATTGTTCCAGCAGCGGCTCAAGGATCGGCTTGATCGCATCGGTGATGGTCTGCTCGTTCAACTCGCGAAGCTGGTTGCTGGATTCGCGCTTCCACTGCGGCAGGCTTGAAAGCGCTTCGTTCAGGACTTCCTCAAGTGTGGCTATGTCCACATGAAAGCGCTCGCGCTCCTCTTCAGGAAGTTGCGCAAACTCGGCTTCGTCCAGTGCCTTGCCATCCTTCATCGGTGTGAAGGCGATATTCTGGGCATCGCGATAGACGGCAATCTTCTTTTCCAGCGCTTTGCGTTCGACCGAATCAATCGCACGGTCATAGCGTTGATTGAAGCCCCTATCGATTGCGCTTTTCTTCTGCTGGAACGCTGGGTGCTCAAACACCGCTGGAAAAGTTGCCAGCAGATTATCAATCAGTTTGTTTACATCCTCCAGCAGCCCGCTGGCCGTGCCTGGCGAAAGGCTCAATACCCAGGGCTCGCGGGGCTCTTCAAAGTTGTTTACGTATAGGCAGTCCTGGGGCGTTATCTGGCGCTTGGCCTCGGCCTTCAGATAACGCATGACGTACGAAAAGCGCCCTGTACCAGGTTCGCCCATAACGAATACGTTGTAGCCAGAGCGGTGCATCGCTACACCAAACTGCAACGCCTCTACCGCGCGGTCCTGCCCGAGAATACCGAGAAAAGGCTCCAGGTCGTCCGTGGTAGTAAACCCCAGGCTGTCCAGGTCGATTGGTGCGGTGAGCTGATCGGGCAGCAGGCGAAGAGCATCGGCATTGTTGGTCATCAAGCGTCCTTCGGGGATGGTTGGCGTGCGAAGCCGCATTGTTGCCCTGTCAGCCTCCGCTGACAAGGGCAAAGCAGCGTTTGACTTGACGACCGGAGGTGCAATCGCGTTCCATTAGAGTAATTACTCAAAGACAATACAAGGTGGCGCAAGCATGACCTTCTCCGTGCAGGAATACGTCGACAACGATGCGACCGGTCTCGCTGAACAGATCGCTTCTGGAACAACCAATGCCGGGGAGATGCTGGATATTGCGCTGGACCAGTATCATCGTCTCAATCCAAAGCTCAATGCGGTCTGCCAGCCGATGTTCGAGATCGCCCGTGACCGTGCCAACCAACCATTAAAAGGTCCTCTGGCGGGCGTTCCCATTCTGATCAAGGACGCCATTCAGGACTACGCCGGCCTGCCAACCGGCAATGGCAGCAAGGTTTTCAGCCGTATTCCGGCAGCACGACACTCGCACATTGTGCAGCGGCTGCTCAACGCTGGGGCCGTAATCATCGGCAAAACCAACACGCCCGAATTGGCCCTCAAGGGCGTAACTGACCCCCAGGCCTTCGGTCATACCCGCAACCCATGGGATATCACACGTACGCCTGGAGGCTCCAGTGGCGGTTCGGCGGCAGCAGTTGCCGCAGGTATGGTTCCCCTTGCCGGGGCAAATGACGGCGGTGGGTCAATCCGTATTCCCGCCGCCTGCTGTGGCCTGTTTGGATTGAGACCCAGCCGCGGACGTGTATCGGTAGGCCCTGCACACGGCGAGATTTGGGAGGGAGCTTCAAGCGATCTAGTTGTGTGTCGCAGCGTGCGCGACGCAGCCCTTTCCATGGACCTCCTGTCGGGGCCCAATCAAGGCGATCCCTTTGTCATCATCTCACCAGAAACCTCTTTCCGAGAACTGGCTGGGCGCGATCCAGGGGTGCTGCGCATAGGCTATAGCACACGCTCACCAGTGGATACGCCCGTTCACCCCGAAGCGGTACGCGCCGTCGAAAATGCAGTACAGACTCTGAGGTCGCTGGGCCACGAAGTGGTTGAGGCTGAGCCCAATTATGACGGACAGGCCTTGGCCCGCTGTTACCTGAATATGTATTTCGGCCAGGTCGCAGCGACACTGGATCAAGCGCGGCAGACCGGAGCACGCGATGACGAATTTGAGTTATTGACCCGCACGCTGGCCGCATTTGGACGTGGACTGACCAGCGCCAGCTATATCAACAGCCACCGCCAGTGGAATCAGTTCAGTCAGGCTCTTGGGACTTTTTATCAGCAGCATGATCTTTATCTCACGCCAGCCATTGCCCACCCCCCTATCCGACATGAACAGGCAGAACTTCCACCTGGTCAGGCTCGAGCGTTACGCTGGCTGACGGCCAGCGGTCTACTGCCCATGCTGGCTCGTTGGGGGGTGATGGATAACATGGTGGAGGATATGGCGCGAAAGAATCTGACTTATGTTCCGTTTACCCAGCTTGCCAACCTCACGGGCACTCCGGCCATGAGCGTGCCGCTGCACTGGACCCCCGAGGGGCTGCCCCTGGGCGTCCAGTTCTGCGGCCCCAGCGCCAGCGAGCCGCTATTGCTGCAGTTGGCCAGTCAACTGGAGCAAGCCCAGCCCTGGGCACACAGGTGGCCAGAGATGAGCAAGATCAAAGTATAGTTATGAAGGTGGTCAGGCCTCTGTTGCCGGACCGAGGGACTTCACAAGCTCTCTGACCAGCGGCTTCATGAAGAAGCTGCTTTCCGGCATCAGATCCACTCTCACGTCGCGGCCACGCAGCTCATCTGCCACCACAGGACCCACAGCGGCGACCTTTAACTGCCGCAATCCATTGATCAGCGCCTGCTCGCCGCATTGCCGCCGCCCGATCTGGAATAATCTGCGCACTTGGGTAGCGCTGGTAAAGGCAACAGCATCGAGTTGCCCACCCAGAATCGCCGCCACCAGCTCCTCTACCCGAGCGTCTTCCACATCATCCGCGTAGATGTATGGAGCCACGCTAGTGACAGATGCCCCCGCTTCACGCAAAAAATCCATCAGCGGTAGATTCGGCTCGGTACCGTATAACTGCACAGCCACGCGCCGACCTTGCAGATTTTCCTGCTGCAGCGTGCGAATGACGCCTTCTGTGGTTGGCTCCAGCGCAACAAGATCGGTCTTCAGACCAATACTGCGCAGCGCTGTGCCGGGCTTTGGACCACGGGTGAGTTTGCGTACCTGACCGAGTTTGGCGACAAAGCTCTCGCGCAGACCTCCCCCCTCACGCTCTGCCGTGCCTAGCAACCGCCGCAGTCCTTCGCCGGTGAGCAGAATAAGATCATCCCAGGGCTCCTCCACGAATGCCCGTATCCAGCCAGCTATCGCGGCCTGATCGGGCGCATCGTGAATAGATACCAGCGGACATCGCAGTACGCTGGCACCCCGGGTTACCAGCATGTCAGCGAACAAATCCAGCTCGCGACTTTCCGGCAATGCAATGTGCCGCCCGGCCAAAGGCTGCTGTTCAACAATCTCGTTCATGGCCACTCCGCCTGCAAAAGCACTATTGTGCCTACTTCTCCCATCCGCGACGATGAATGATTTCATCCAGGGTGCGACTGATGGCGGTGCAGTTACGGACCATCTCGATCTTTTCCCAGGTAGAGCGCTCACCTTCATAAAGCAACCTGTCCATTGCTTCACGCGAGGGCGCCGCAAGTAATCGGACCGGATGATCCCAGCGGTTACGCAGGAAGATATTGATATCCGCTGTGTACTCCTGACGTAACACGCCGTATGCCAGGTGCTGCATAAGGTTGATGACGGGCGATTTGATGCGGATATTATCCCGACCAAACTTCATGGCTTCGGCAGTGGTGCTTTTAATCAGGTTAGCCTGGTAATTGATAATTGCGCGCCAGGCGGTGGGTGGCGCGTCAGGGTCGGGGGTGATCGCCAGAGCAGCGGGGTTGGTCATGCTCGAAATGAAGTGGTTCACGCCGAAGAGGCGAGCCAGGCGTTTGGCGGGCAGATCATCGGCAAAGGAACCGTCGATCCACTTCATGTCAGGCAGATAAGGTACGGTTTCACCATGGGCATTGCGGCACATCAGTGTGACAGGGGGATAGATGCCATAAATCGCGCACGACGCCGTCACCGCAGATCGGATGAGCACATTGGGCGAGGTAACGGTATTAAGTAACCTGGGAGCCTGCTGTCGCTCCAACCCAGTCACGGTGATGTTCAGTTTGCGCCCCGTCAGTTCAAATGCTTCCTGGAAGGTCAAATCGGGAATAATCTTGGCCAGATACTGGATAAGGTTCTCGGCGTCCATCTTCGGTCGCGGGTTACCAAAAAACGACAGTGCAGGCCGAATTGCGGACGTCTCCTCAATTTCATGGTGCAGACTGTCCAGGCTCAGGCGGTGCTCGAGCTCCGCATCAACGTGGGTACAGGCTGTCGCTGCCAGGATGGACCCGGCACTAGAGCCAGATATGATCTCCGGCAGCAGGCCCTGGTCAAACAATGCCTTCAGCACGCCAGCGTGAAAGAAACCAAGGACAGCACCACCGCTGAGCATCAAAGCCGAACGACCAAAGCAATGACTCGCTCGCAGGAAGAAATCCTGTTTTTCTTCTTCGGAAACTATGCTGTCGTCAACTTGATCAAGGTCCTTCAGCGCGCCGCAGGTTTCCTCGATAAATTCGGTAATCAAGTCCTTGGTACCGAATTTTGCCTTGTTGTACATAGACGGTTTGCCCATACCGCCTATGTTGCCGTGAATTCCCTCGTTCAAATCAAAGAGGAGATCGTGATATTCGCCCTTGCTGCGCAAGTCACGCATACGCTCCAGACGCTGGCGTATACCGTGATAGTCGTAGTTCTCGCAGGCGTCGTTCTGTTTCCAGTCGTCCATGCCGTTTTCGGCATCCCAGGCGGCGGCAAGTTCAGACCATTGCTCGTAGGTTTCCGCCTGTTCCATCTCACGCAGCAGGGTTTTGCTTCGAGCTTTTTCAAATAATTTCATTGCAACCTCCGGTATGGCTGGCGCCTCTGGCGAGGCGCTCACCGATTGAAATATCACCTACCGTCCTGCTTTCGCTGCTCCGGTGCGCTCTCCGCCGCAGAAACAATTGAAGCGCTAGTCTGGTCTGCGAGTGAGCTTTTTGTTGCGCTAGTGGACGCGATCGAAGTCTTCGGCACTGCTTCCAGGTGCTTTCTTGCAGTCGGCTGGCTAGCCGGATCATCTACTGAGGCAGCTGGCTTGGCAGTCGCTTTTTTAGGTGTCACTTTGGCCTTGGCTTTGGCTGGTGCACGCTTGGGCTTTGATGCGACCTGGGCTTTAGGCGCTGAGCTTTGCGAACCAGCCTCCTTGGCAACCAGGGCGGACTCGGTCTTCTCTACGGCCTTGGCGGCCTTGGCGGCCTTGAGCTGCTCGGCTGCAGCTGCATAGGCCATGGCTTCGAACGTCTCAGTCGCCTGCAGATACTCTTCGGTAGATGCCTGCATGCATTCGATATAGAAATCCATGTCGGGCACAACGCCCCGATCGGCTACCACGCCAAGATTGAGGCGGTCATATATACCAGTCATACCATGACTGATTGCCATACCGTCACATACCGGCACCAGGGGAAAAACATCTCGAATGGCTGCACCAGCGAAGTAGCGCGTGGTATTCCCAGGTATGCCAGGCACATTGGTAATCACGGTGTTGATCAGTGGTAGCGTGCTGGTCACATGGGTCTTGTTCTGCACCCAGGCGCCAAGCGCCCGCATGGCTGGCGGCATCAAGTCGCCAGCCGCATTGCTCAGGTCGCAGAGTATTTCCTTGGCAATAGGAATACCCCTCGCAGTACGCGCCTGAATAACCTGAAGGCGTTCGACCGGATCGGCCACATTGGTGCCTATGGCGATGTACATCGCAGATATGAGATTCCCGCCCTCGACCTTCGAGTCCTCTGGGCGAATCGATACAGGACACATTGAAACCAGGGAGTCCTTGGCGGGCAGTTGATTGTGCTTGGCAAGATAACGACGCATCCCGCCCGCGATAACGGCCAGCAACACATCATTCAGGCTCGCGCCTTTGTGCAACTGACGCATGCGTTTGAGCTCTGGAATAACCCAGCTGTGTGCTCCATAGGAGCGGTGAGGTGAGACGGCAGTGTTGAAGATAGTCTTGGGCACCCGTCGCTGATCTGGCAAGCCTTCCTTGCGAAACAGGTTGGCAAGCTCAAGACTCTTGCGGGAAAAATCGAAACCTGCTTTCACGCTGCGGAACGTCTGACCGACCATGCGCGGCGCTGTTCGCGCCCACATTTCCAGACGCGTTGGCGCACGCTCCGCAACCTCGACCCGGTCTCGGCGGCCATATTCGTGCGCTGAAGTTTCCTCCATCAGCGCAGTACTGAGTTCAAGACTGGACTTGCCATCAACATAGGCATGATGGAAACGGATCAGAACGGCAAAACTGTTCGGCGGCACACCCTCAACGTTGTTAACGCCCTCGATGATGTATACCTCCCATGGCGCACGCTCCATGTCGACGCTGCGGGACATGGTGCGTGCGGTAAAAATGCAGAGTTGTCGCCAGTCACCGGGTTGTGGCAACCCTACGTGCCTAACGTGATACTCCAGATCGAAATTCTCATCTTCCAGCCAATAGGGATCATCCAGTTGAAAAGGGGCCTGTTCGAGGCGTCGACGGAAATAGGAAGTTGTGTTCAGGCGGTCGGAAATATACTGCAGGATTTCTTTGTGGCGCACGATGCCGTCCGGCGCGGTGCTCTGATCGCAGAGCCAGAGGCTGCCAATCATCATTGGCTGGTTAGGGCCTTCGAAGTAGTAGAAGTGCGAATCCATGGGTGTAAGTTGCTTCATTGCAGTGGTCCTCGTGCGCCAAAATGGGTGTAAAAGCATCATGAACAGATTGCATGATTGACTCTTTCAACCGGCGTTGTATTGATTCCAGTCAAACATACACGCCAATAGATGCAAGGCATATGACAAACGGCAGCTCATATAGAACAATCTAACCATGAGACATATCCAGACAATGCAATTATATGACCAAACAGTCACTTTCACTGAAAAAAATTGCCCTCTTGACGTGCCTTAGCTAGTACGGCTGGCAAAAAGACGCTCTGGCACAGTGCTTACAAGCAGGAAAAATAATTGCGGAAAAATACTTTCAGCGAGAGAAGGTTTGGAAGGGCAATAACTTACACGCACAAAAATGGTGCGCGCTGTATTTACCAGCGCGCACCATTTCACTGCAGGCCTTACTGTACAGACACCAGGTCTGCACGGCGTTTGCTCATTGCCTGGGCGGTGTCGAACCCGCACCGCCGCGCATGAGGATGACCAATAGGGTAACCGCGGTCAGTGGCATCACGTAAAAAAGCATCGCGCTTGATAGTCCTGGAATGCCGCCAGCACCACCGTCGGTAGTGACTACGTGCACGTTGTAGACAATGTAGTAGGCCATGAACAGGAGGCCTTCCCAGCGGTTGATACGCAAGCCGCTGATGAATATCGGCAGACAAGCCAGGGCAACAGCAAACATGACCAGCATGTCGAACTGCAGCACCGACTCGGAAACGGCAATGCCCACAGGCGCCAGTATCGAGGAGACACCCAATACCCCCAGCAGGTTGAAGATATTACTACCCACTACGTTACCTACAGCAATATCTCGCTGGCCGCGAATACTGGCGATCACCGAGGTGGCCACTTCAGGCAGGGAGGTTCCCGCAGCGACAATAGTTAGAGCCACAACACGTTCGGACACGCCAAGGGTGGTCGCCATAACTACTGCACCGCCTACCAGCCAACGGGCACCCAGAACCAGCATTACCAGACCACCCAGCACCAACAGAACATTAATCAGCGCAGAGCCACTGTGCGCAGCGTCAGTTACACCCAGCTCCTCGGCATCGTCTTGCCGGTTGGCGCGTCGACTGCTGATAATCAGAAATAGGGTGTAGGCGATAATCAGACCGAACAGCAGGACACCGTCGAAACGACCAAGGGAGCCGTCCAGCGCCAGCAGGATCACCAGCAGACTGGCGCCGATCATGATCGGTACATCCAGCCTGATCAGTTGTCGGGAAACCACCAGCGGTGCGATCAGAGCAGACAAACCAAGAATGAACAGCACGTTAAAGATGTTGCTGCCGAGCACGTTCCCCAGTGCTATGTCGCCCTGCCCGCCCAGCGATGCGCCAGTAGACACTGCCAGCTCAGGCGCACTGGTACCGAAGGCCACCACCGTGAGGCCGATGACCAGAGGAGAAATACGAAAACCTGCTGCCAGCCGCGAGGCACCTTTAACCAGTACTTCCGCACCCGCAACAAGCAAAACCAACCCAACAACAAATAACACCATTACCATCAAAGTCATGATTCAGCCCCTCCTCCAGGGCAATGCCAGCGGTTGCGGGCGCATCAATCTAGCACGCTGTAGCGCGGGCACCAGAGGGCGTACAAAAGATTACACCGCCGCTTGAAAATATATCTCGCTTGCTGTTATTGCGCGCCATAGACCCCATGATTCCAGGCAGACGTCACGCCAACCGTCAGGCAAGCTATGCTGACTATTCAGCCTAGCAAAGAGAGTCTTTTTTTATGACCGCAAGCAACCGAACCTTCGTAGTAGACCAGAACGATCTTGACCGGTGCGCGACCCTTGAGCCGCCGGCAGTGGGTGCTGATCAACTAGCCGATGGTGAGGCGTTGCTGGCGATTGATCACTTTGCCTTCACCGCCAACAATATTACCTATGCAGCACTGGGCAAGCGTTTCAAATACTGGGATTTCTTCCCGGCAGAAGCGCCCTGGGGCCAGATACCCGTGTGGGGGTTTGCGGACGTGGCTGCGTCCAAACACCCGGATATCAAGACTGGCACCCGCGTTTATGGCTACCTACCCATGGCCAATCAGCTAATCGTCAAGCCGGGCAAGATCAGCAAGAGCAGCTTCCTGGATACCGCAGAGCACCGACAGCACCTCGCGCTGGCCTATAATCAATACCTGTTCACCGATGCCGACCCTGCCTATCGAGTCGAACATGAGGCATTGCAGATGCTCCTGCGGCCGCTGCTACTCACCTCTTTTCTCCTGGATGATTTTCTTGCGAGCCAGGACTTTTTCGCAGCAGACCAGGTCATTCTGACCAGCGCCTCAAGCAAGACCGCGCTTGGCCTGGCATTCATGCTATCCCACCAGCGTCAGACCCGCGGTAAGCCGCTGACAATCACAGCGCTGACCTCGACTGGCAATGTGTCTTTCGTCGAAAGCCTGGGCTACTACGACAGGGTCGTCAGCTATGACGCGATTGATACGCTGGATTCTAGCCAGGGTACCGTATCGGTCGATTTTGCCGGCAATGGTGAGGTGTTGACTGCACTGCACAAACACTTTGCTGACAAGATGCTGTTCAGTTCCCTGGTGGGCGCAGCACACTGGGACCAGCGCGGCGGCGAGAAGAACCTGCCCGGCGCAGAGCCAGAAGTGTTCTTCGCCCCTGGCTACTGGGAGACCCGCGGCAAGGAGCTGGGCAACGCGGTATTGATGCGGCGCTTTGCGGAACTCTGGGCGCCTTTGGTGAAATCGGTCGAGAGCTGGATGAAGGTCACCACTGTCGAAGGCCAGGAAGCTATTCGCCAAGCCTACCTCGATACCTTGCAGGGCAAAGTAGAACCCGATCAAGGTCTCATCCTCAAACCCTGAACCAGCTGGAACAGGCCCGCTAAGGCGGGCTTGTTATAACCGGTATCAGAAATATCTTGATGACGTAGCGGTTTCTCTAAGATCCCTTCATGCCCGCATATGCGGGAAACCGTTTTGACCTTCCCTCCCCTATCTATTGCGCCACTTTTTGCGCACTTCCAGCCCTCTAATACGCACATTCTCAGCCCGGAATTCGCGCCTGTTTCGTTTTGCAGACCACCTCACATTTTTCCCATATCCAATCTGTAATAATGCGCCCGCTCTATATACCAAGTACAAGGAACATCGGATGTTCGCCCCCGCCAATACGGCT